>VOFD01002187.1_pt1 | contig 19636 bp, 20 predicted proteins | sample 5384101 | NCBI WGS metagenome assembly VOFD01 (sample SAMN12384723, study PRJNA508395) | human gut metagenome | isolation source: healthy gut C | host: Homo sapiens
TCTTTACGATCAGTATTAAAATTTTAATCATGTCAGATAACTCATTGAATGTTGCCCAATCTTCTGGTGCAGCTTCTGTTGATATGCAAACAACAACAACGGAGATTAATCCGTTACTTGAAGCATGGTCAGGTCCGCATGCGACACCGGCTTTCGATCGTTTCCGTAACGAAGATTATATGCCGGCCTTTCAGCAGACTTTGAAAGAGGCGCGTGCCGAGGTGGAGGCCATTGTGACCAACCCGGATGAACCGACCTTTGCCAATACCATCGAGGCGCTGGAGTTCAGTGGTAGACGGCTCGATGATCTATGCAATCTGTTCTTTAATCTCAACGAGGCTTGCACCGACGATGAGATGCAACGTATCGCTTTGGAAGTTTCGCCGTTGTTGACAGCCTTCAGTAATGATGTAAGTCTTAATCCGGCACTGTTCGATCGGGTCCGCAAAGTGTATGAAAAACGGGCCGATTTGACCTTGACTACGGAGCAGAATCGCCTTTTGGAGAAGAGTTACAAAGGTTTTGTACGGGGAGGAGCGGCTCTTGCCGATGCAGATAAGGAGCGTTTCCGGGAGTTGACGACCGAATTGGGCCAGTTGAGTCTGCAATTTAACCAGCATGTCTTGGCGGCAACCAATGCCTTTACGCTGCATCTGACCGATCCCGCACAGGTGAGTGAATTGCCGGAGTCGGTTCGCGAGGGAGCAGCTACCGAGGCACACGAACGAGGCTTAGAAGGGTGGATGATTACGTTGCAGGCTCCGAGCATGGTTCCGTTTATGACCTATTCATCGAATCGGGAGCTTAAAGAGCAGTTGTGGCGTCGTTATAACAGTCGTTGCTACGGCGATGAGCAGGACAATCGTGAAATTGTCAAACGGATTGTCGCTTTGAGGTTGGAGGTGGCCCGGCTGTTGGGTTATGAGACCTATGCCGCTTATGTGCTCGAGGAGCGTATGGCGGGCACACAACAACGTGTGCAGCAGTTTTTGAGCGAACTGCTCGATCGGGCCATTGAACCGGCCCGAAACGAGGTGAAGGAGGTGGCCGATTTTTGCTCGCAGCGAAGGGGCTGATTACGAGTTGATGCCTTGGGATTATGCCTACTGGCAGGAAAAACTCAAACAGGCACGTTACACCTTCGATGAAAGATGTTGAAGCCCTACTTCCGCCTGGAAAATGTGCAACGTGGAGTTTTTTGTTGGCTGAAAAGTTGTACGGGTTGACTTTCCGTGAAAATAGTGATATTCCGGTTTATCATCCGGACGTGAAGGCTTTCGAGGTATGTGATGGTGACGGAACCTTCCTGGCGGTGCTCTATATGGACTATTTCCCGCGTGCCTCGAAACGGGGTGGCGCCTGGATGACTGAATTCCGTCCGCAATACATTGAAAAAGGACATGAGGTGCGTCCGCTGATTTCGGTCGTATGCAATTTTACGAAACCGACCCGGGAACAGCCCCTCGTTGCTCACCTTTGATGAGGTAACCACGCTGTTGCATGAGTTTGGCCACGCGCTGCACGGAATGATGGCGAAGGGAACCTATCCGAGCCTGACCGGGACCAGCGTGTACCCGCGATTTTGTTGAACTGCCTTCACAGATCATGGAGAATTGGGCGACCGAAAAAGAGTATCTCGATCTGTGGGCCATACATTACCAAACCGGTGAAAAAGATCCCGGCCGAATTGGTACAAAAAGGTGATCGATGCAAAGAATTATCAGGCTGCCTATCGGCACATTCGTCAGGTGTCGTTTGGATTGATCGATATGGCTTGGTATACGGTGACCGCTCCGGTTACGGAGGATGTGGCCCGTTTTGAGCAGCAGGCGGCTGAAAAAGACCCAACTGTTGCCCCGTGTTGAAGGACGGTGCATGTCCACGGCGTTCGGCCATATTTTTGCAGGTGGGTACGCTGCGGGATATTACGGCTACAAATGGGCAGAGGTGCTCGATGCGGATGCCTTTTCGTTGTTCCACGAACGGGATTTTCAATCGTGAAGTGGCCTCATCTTTCCGGCATGATCTGCTGGAAAAGGGCGGTTCAGAGGATCCGATGACCCTCTATGTCCGTTTCCGGGGACACGGACCCGACAGCCAAGCGCTTTTCGAGCGAATGGGCATCTCGATTCAGCATAAATAATAAGATGTAAATAAACGAGGTCTGCTTGTATCTTGAAACACGGAGGCGTGTTTAAGGTGACGAGCGCAACAGAACGTTGGTAATTTCCCGTGTCGTATGGGAAATTGCTAACGTTTTGTTGTGTAAAGAGGCGTGCTGAGTGGTAAAATTTTTAGCATTTGACCTTTAGCAGCGATTGCCAATCGGTTGTATAGTTCGGAGAGAGGTGATCCCGTTTCATTTTTGAAGGGCTCGAATCCCTCGGCAGCCACCACCACCTTATGCTTTCCATAGGTGTCGTTTAGCTTGTCCAAAAACGTTCATCAATTTGTCGTGCTTTTCTCGATTCCCGTTGCCAAACAGCTCCTGCTGCATCCCTTTGCGGGGTGATATGTCGGAAAGAATCACACCGGCCCGTTTGTATTCAAACCCGGGCGGTAAATCTCACGCAACAGTCGTGCCGCTTGAGCGGTAAGTTCCAGGGTGCTGTCGGTCGGATGGGGTAGTTTGGCCAGTCGGCTTTCGTACTGTTGGGGCAGGTCGTCCCGGTGCGGATTTGTACGGATAAATAGCTGCAACTGGCTACACAGACTCTGTTGTTGGCGCAACTTGGCAGCACATGCCGAGGGCATATTGGGCTACACATTCGTGCAGCTCATCGGGGGTCGGTGATATTGTGGGCAAAGGTGCGGGTCGTGGCAATCTGCTGCTTTTCGGGCGGCATCTGTTCGAACCGATACAGGAGACTCCTTGCAGCTCTTTCCAGGTTCTCAGCCCGACAATACTCATCTGGCGATGCACCCCCTCCTGTGGCATTTGGGTGAATTCGTAAGCCGTTCGAATGTGAAACGAGGCGAGCATTTTCAGTGACGACGCCCAATGCCCCAGACATCCTCTATCGGAAATTTTCGAAGCACCTTTTCAATATCTTCGGGGCGGTGCATATAACAGCATCCTTTCAGTTTGGGATACTGTTTGCAGAGCTTGCTTGCAATTTTGGCTAATGTTTTGGTCGGAGCGATGCCGATGCTGACTGGAATGCCGGTCGAACGCCGGACCGTAGGAGAGTCGATGACCGAAACTGTCCAATTGGTTTTTCGGAATATCACGAAGATCCAAAAATGCTTCGTCGATCGAATAGATCTCTGTCGGCACGTGTCGTTTGAGGATGGTCATGACACGTCGGGACATATCCCCGTAGAGTACAAAGTTGGAGGAGAAGGCTCGGACCCGGTTATAGCGGATCAGGTCACGCAGCTCGAAAAAAAAGGCTGTCCCATGCGGATGCCTAACTGTTTGGCCTCATTGGAACGTGCGATGACACAACCGTCGTTGTTGGACAACACCACAATGGGGTGCCGTTGAGCGACGGGTTGAATACGCGTTCACAGCTCGCGTAAAAGTTGTTGCAATCGCACAGGCCGTACATCAGCGGAACATATTGATCGAGGAGCGAACCACTCCCCATACGGTAAACTCATCATCCGGATTCACCTCAATCGGCTTGTATCGTTTGTTCGCCGGCAGAAGCGTAATTTTACCTTCCTGGATTCGGATCCGTTTGAGGGTGAACTCCCCATCCAGAAAACAGACCACAATGTCGCCGTCCTGGGGGTGGAGCGACTTGTCCACCACCAACAGATTGCCGTCATAGATACCGGCATCCTGCATGCTGTCCCCCTCGACCCGAACAAAAAAGGTTGCTGCACTATCTTTGATCAGCAGTCGGTTCAGGTCGAGTGACCCCTCGACAAAGTCTTCGGCCGGAGAGGGAAAACCGGCATGTACTCCCGAGGAGGCTAAGGGAAGTTCAACGGTTGAATCGGTGTGTGCTTCGTATGCAGTGAGTTCTATATGATCGTTTCCCATGGCAATGTCTCCGTATGACGATGTGAAGTTACCGATTTTTTATTTAAACGGATTCAATAGGCACAACGGTATGCACCGGATCGGTGTCCGGATCGTCGTCTCGTTGCAGATAAACCCGGGGTGAGGTGCCGGTAATCTGTTTGAAAACTCGGTTGAAATTGTTGGGGGTGTTGAATCCTACTTCGTATGCAATCTCTTGGATGGTCTTTTCACGATCAGTCAGCAGTTCGATGGCTCGTAAGATGCGCCAATGGTTGACCAAACTGCTGAACCGGATTCCCGAGGTGTGGAACAGACGGCTCAGATTGCGGGTCGAGAGATTGAATCGCGATGCCAGCAACTCCATGTCGAGTCGGTCGCTCAGGTGGCGGTTGATGTAGTTTAATATGGGAGTCAATCGTGGATCGTTAGGGATAATCAGTGGACGGAGTAAAAACGGCTCCGTCGGATTGATCTGGGGCATCAAATTGAAAAAACTGGATGCATAGCGATAGAGATCGGGTTGAGTGCGACTTTGGATACAAGGGGCGTGCGATGCAATAAACTTCATGTTTTCACCGATCAGGGGACGAACCCCCAAATGTAAAACAGCGCTTTGGGGTCTTGTTCGTTTTCGATAGGCAGATTGATGTAGAAAATAGTCAATGAAACCTGTCGGCTGTTGCTGGATACTTTGTGTTTGGTACGACTCGGAATCCAGGCCAGATGTCGTTCGGGTACAAAATAGGTATTCGAACCGATTTTTGATATGCAGGGTTCTCGACAAGGTGTAGATAATTTGGAATTTCTCATGCGTATGGGTGGGCAGGTTGATCGCCTCCCAACCGGTCCGTTTGATCAGAATCTCCTCTGTATCCGATTCTCCAATATGAGCAAGGTATCTGCGCTGTTCTTTGTTCATTGTTTTGGCGGAAAATGGTAATATTATTGCATAATTTGCAAAAACGGAGCAAATTTAAAGGAATACTTTTGCATCGTCAAATCACGAAGTCAATCCCTGAGTCTTATTTTGACTTTTTTGATAGTGCAGGTTCCTGTTTTTGTGGACTGAAGCCTGAGATAAGGATGCATATATCACTACAAGAAAAGGTCGAGTGAAGGGGATAAGCAGCGAATGTAATAGGACAGAAGGGTCTCTCTGTTGTCGTTGCAGAGGATATTTAGTCGGTATCTGTTTGATACACGATTGATTGGATGGAGACGTTGCCCTGATTTGATGTGCGTGTTAGCAGGTGCTCCTTGGAGAGTATTTTGGCTGTAACCGTGCGGCCACAACGCAGATGAGTTTGACACCGGTAAAAGGTTACCGGTTGGTTGGAGGTTGATGAATGTGAATATGATAGGACGAGGACGAATTTTTTTAGCGGTATTTTCCTTTTGAGTTCTTTATGTAGTGCGTCTGCCCAGTCTGTCTCTCTCAGCATTGACGAGATGTTTCGACTGGCCGATCAGAACAGCAAGAGCATTCGAATGCACGAATTGGCCATCAGTGAGGCTGAACAGGGCGTGAAGGTGGCCAAAGATGGTCGTTTGCCGTCGATCGGTTTCGGACTGGAACTCCAATATATCGGAGATGGATGGTTGTCGGATCGGGACTTTTCGAATGGAGTCCATGCCGATATGCCTCATTTCGGTAACTCTTATGTGATCAAGGCTGCGCAGGTGGTTTACGCGGGTGGTTCTGTGTCGCGTAATATTGAATCGAGTCGTCTGTCACAGCAGATGACGGAACAGGAGTACGCCAACAATCGCCAAAATGTGCGTTTCCTTTTATTAGGCCACTATCTGGATCTGTTTCAACTCAACAATCAAAAGGTCGTTTACGAAAAAATATCGAGCAGACACGCCTGCTGGTCAAAGATATGCAGGCCTCTTATCGTCAGGGAACCGCTCTCAAAAGTGATATTACCCGTTATGAACTTCAACTTCAGAATCTGGAGCTTGCTCTTACCTCTGTTAAGGATAAGATAGATATTCTCAGTTATCGTTTGGCGACCACTATCGGTTTGGATCAGGGGTGCAGATTGTGCCGGATTCGATGGAGTTGCGCAAACTGACTGTTGAGGATCTTAGTGAAGCGAGTTGGATGCAGCAGTTGGAGGAGTCTCCTTCCATTCGGTTGGCTGATCTGAAAATTGCCCAAGAGGAGAATCGGGAGCAGAAATTGCGGGCAGAGCGTCGTCCACAGGTAAAGGTTTTTGCTACCAACGATTTTACCGGACCGATTTTGATTGAGGTGCCTCCGTTAAATAAAAACTTTACCAATTGGTATGCCGGGGTAGGCATCTCCTACAATATCGACGCGCTGTTCCGTACCGGGAAGAAGTTGCGTCAGGCCAGGTTTGCAACGCAAAGATGGAGGAGGCGCGCAATCTGGCGCTCGAGGAGGCTGAAAATTTGGTGCATGCGGCCTATGTTAATCTCAATGAAGCCTATATTCGACTGCGGACACAGCGTAAAAGTGTCCAGCTGGCGCATGAAAACTTCAATATTGTTCGCCAACGTTATGTGAACGGTCTGGCCCTGATTACCGATATGCTCGATGCCAGCAATACGCAACTCGACATGGAGTTGCAGTTGGCCAACTATCAGATCGGCATCATCTACCAGTACTATTTGCTGAAGAAAATCACCGGAACGATTTAGCATCTTATTTATTTTTTGTTGGGAAGCGTTTCTCTCCCTTCTTGGTGATTCTGTTCAGTTGTTTCTATTCTCTAAATGTTCGTTTTGTAAAACAGAGGTTATGCTTAAGATAAAAAATAAAAGACGGGTAATTCCGAATATCGTGATCGGATTGGTGTTGTTGGTCGGCATTATTTGGGTGTGTGCAAAATTTGTGCATTTGGGAGGTGTTGAGTACACCAACAATGCACAGGTCAATCAGCATCTGACACCGATCAATACACGTGTGCAGGGATTTATCAAACAGATCTGTTTTGAGGAGTATCAGCCGGTGAAGAAAGGAGATACGTTGGTGATTATTGATGATACCGAGTATCAGTTGAAGGTAGCTCAGGCCGAAGCTGACTATCAGAATGCATTGGCAGGGATGAGTGCCATGCATACGACGATTAATACGGCGGAGAATAATATTTCGGTGACGGATGCCGCTATTGAGGAGCAACGGGTTCGGTTACAAAATGCGGAGGCCGATTTCAAACGTTATCAGGAGCTGCTCAAAGGGGAGGCGGTGACCCCGCAACAGTTTGATCGGGTGAAAGCAGATTATGAGGCGACCCAGGCCCGTTATGAGCAGCTTTTGCGGCAGAAGCAGTCTTCGTTGTTGATCAAGCAGGAGCAGACCCAGCGACTTGAACAGAATGAGTCGGCGATCAAATTGGCAGAGGCTGCGCTGAATCTGGCTAAACTGAATCTCTCCTATACGGTGATTCGGGCAACGACTGATGGAGTGACCGGGCGTAAGGATATTCACGAAGGGGAGTTGGTTCAGTCGGGACAAACTTTGGTAACTTTGGTGGATGGTACGGAAAAGTGGGTGATTGCCAACTATAAGGAGACACAGACTACCGATATGCACCGCGGACAGTTGGTAGAGATGCAGGTCGATGCCATTCCCGGGGCGACCTATCAGGGACGTATCGTCTCTATTTCTGATGCAACGGGATCGTTCTATTCGCTGATCCCGCAGGATAATTCGGCCGGAAACTTTGTCAAGGTAGAACAGCGTATCCCAGTCCGTATCGAATTTACCGATCAGAACAGCCCTGAAAACCTGAAACGGTTGCGCGCCGGAATGAATGTCGAGTGTTCGGTAAAATTGTAACGGGATGTTTCGGGATTTTTTTTTGAAAGACGTCCGCGCATTCCCTATTTCAAAGAATCGGTCCCACTACCGATTTGTATGGAGTTGTCGTTCTTCTTTGCATTGGTCTTCCAGTTTAATGCAGGGGTGTTTTTGCCGACAGCTACCCAAATGTCCAGTATGTGGGGTGGCTTAAGGAGGATGTGCAGATGGCTGCCTATGCCTCTTTTATTGGAATGACTTTGATTTTCCCGATTCTTTTCCGACTCAAGTTCCGCTTTCCGACCCGTTCGATTTTACTTACGGTTTGTCCGATCTTGATTGCCTGCAACCTGATCTCGATGCAGACGCGCAATGTCTATCTGTTGGTGGCGGTCTGTTTTGTGTCGGGAATTTTCCGTATGTGGGGAACGTTCGAGTGCTTTTCCAACGTGCGATTGAGTGTCTCTCCCTCCGGAAACTTTTCGATCTTTTATCCGGTGATCTATATTATCGTCCTTGAAAGTATCCAGCTTTCCGGATTGGTGGCCGTACATATCAGCGATTGGGCCAACTGGCAATATATGCACTGGTTTGTCATTGGGCTGTTGTGCATTATTTGGTTTTTGATCTTTACGCTGACCCGCTCCATTCGGCTGTTTCCTAAAAAACCGCTCTACGGAATCGACTGGTTTGGCGGTGCTTTGTGGGGCGTATTCCTTTTTGCAGTTATTTTTATTTGTATCTACGGTGAATATTATGACTGGCTCGACAGTCCGCTGATTCGGCTCAGTATCGTAGTGGCTATTGTGGCTTTGCTGCTCAATATCAACCGTATGGCAATATTGAAACGCCCTTATATGTCTCCTCAGGTGTTTCGCTATCGCCATTTCCCGACTGTCCTGTTTCTGTTCCTGATGCTCTGCCTATTTTTGACCACCTCGACCGTTTTGCAGGAGATGTTCATGAAATCGATCCTGCGTTACGACCAACTGAACGCTTTCTCCATCAATTGGTGCGTTTTTATCGGGATTCTGATCGGGTCTGCAACTGTCTTTTATCGACAGGCTATATTGGGAGAGGGATATAAGTTTTTGATTTATCTCGGCTTTTTGTTGTTGGTGGTCTATCAGTATTGCCTCTATTTCTTGATACACCCCAATCTGAATATCGAAAGCCTCTATTTGCTCAATTTTTTGAGGGGAATCGGATACGGAATCCTGTATGTGTCGTTGACGATCTATGTGGCTAAAAGTGTGCCGTTTCAACACTTTTTTCAAGGACTTTGCGTGTTGAGCTTTATTCGTACCAGTATTGCGACACCCCTGGGAACGTCGATCTTGGGGCGTTGGATGCGTTATCTGCAGCAGGATAATTTGGGATTGTTGAGTCGCAATATGGATCACGTCAGGGAATGGGCTCCTCATATTTCGATTCAACAACTTTACGGTGAGGTATCGATGCAGGCAACGCTGTTGAGCCTCAAAGAGCTGTTCGGATGGATCTGTATCGTTGGTACTCTGTTTTTGCTCTCTCTCTTTGCTTACCGGATATGGATGAAATCGTGGAGGATGAGCCATCAGGTGTTGCGTAAGGTGAAAAGCCGGTATCCTGAACCGTGGCTTTCGTGATGTGTGCAGTTGGGTGCTGTTTCATATTTTTTTGTCGTTATCATGCATGTCAAGATCATTTAAGCCATTTTCTTGTCAGAAGCAACTCTTACAACTGTTTTTATATAAATAGATATCTAATTCGGCTTTTGGCGTGGGCTTGGATAATGGTAGTTATTGACTACATTTGGGAAAAATCAGCAGTAACGCAAAATGCAGGATCCCAGAGATTATACTCAGCAGATCAATGTAGTCATCGATCACATCAACACTCATTTGGATCAGAATTTAGATGTCAAGTCGTTGGCTGGATTGACCCATTTGTCTCCTTTTCATTTTCATCGGATCTTTTCTGATGCAATGGGCGAACCTTTAGCAAAATATGTGATGCGTAAAAGGTTGGAACTTGCCGCTATCTATTTACGCCACGATGTTTATAAACCTATTGCTATAATTGCTGCTGATACCGGCTTCCATTCATCCAACGTCTTTTGTCGGAACTTCAAACGCCATTTCGGTATGACAGCTGTTGAATATCGACGCAAAATGGAGCAGCAAAGAGAGCAAGAATCATCCATCAGAACACAATAATGTGCCATATCAGCGATCCTATTTCGGTACTTTTACCCCCGTAAATCATTTAACACTGGAGGTAAAAGTATGCAATGCGATTTTGAATTGAAACACATGGATGAAGTGCATATGGTGTATTGTCGCCATTATGGTGCCTATACTCAGATGCAACGGGCATTTGAAAAAAGTTGATGCAATGGGCCTATCCGCGAGGATTGGTAACTGCTCGAATTTTCGTTTGGCAGCGATTTATCATGACAATCCTCAAGTTACACCTGTTGATAAATTGATTTCAGATGCATGTCTGATTGTTGAACGGCCTGTTAAGACAGATGGAGAAATAGGGACATTCACCATGCCTGCGGGGCAATATGCTGTGGGACGGTTTGAAATTTCGTGGGAGGAGTTCCAGACTGCATGGTCCTGTATGTTTCAGCTGATTGAAGAGCATGGATGTCAATGTTGTGGTTTGGCTTATGAGGTCTATTTGAATAACAGCGAAGAGCATCCGCAGAAAAAAGTGGCTGATTGATATCTGTATTCCCGTCGAGGTAAAAATAGTTTTATATGGATACCTTGGGGCAAAGATGCAGTTCTGCGGATAGATAAATCTTGATTAAATTTTAATTGTCATTAGGCGCTTGAAAGAGCGCCTTTTTTTCTTGTATGAAATTTTCAAGGGAGGCGAGGAATCGGGTTTACTGTTTGAATTTTAATAAGAGCTTGCTCGTAATTACATGATGACTTCTTTCCCTGAGTGGAGAATGTGGTGCCATCTAATTTCCTTGGGTGATGCTCTTGTGGCCGATATTGGGATGTTATTACGCTTGCGGTTATTGAGAGTGATAAAGTTTGCTCTGTTGAGTTTTGCAAGGGAAATAGTGTAAAAGAAAGTTTTTTAGCCCTTGTAAGCCTTTCAAATGAATGATCTGTGAGTATTTGCGATCTTTTTTGAATTGAGACCGATGGTAAAAATTTCAGCGTCTAAAATGGGGCGTTCGAAGATGAAATCATTGTGTTTTCTCTATTTTTGCAAAGGGTTTCAGGATAGTTGTATGGAGTGAGAGATCGCATCAGCAGTAAGGTAATTGAATTTTATGCAGGTGAGGAGCCGGCTATTGCGCAGATTCAGCATACACAAACTGTCGCTTCATATACCCGGATGATTGCTGCCGGAGAGGGGATTGAAGGACGTATGCTGGATTTGATGGAAACTGCAGCTTGGCTGCATGACATAGGATGTCCGGATGCCCGCCGCTGCTATGGAGATAGTCTGCCTGTGCACCAACAAGAGATGGGTCGCCAAAAGGCCAGTGTGTGGATGCAGGAGATAGAGGAGTTGACCAGGGAAGAGAAACAGTGGTTGGCAGATGTCGTGGGGAACTCATCATCGTTTTGACTCTGCCAGACAGTTCCATTTTGAACCCTTGTATGAGGCTGATTTAATTGTCAATTTGATAGAGGGGGTATTACGAACGGAGCCAGGCTCGACACTATTACGATACCGTGATGACTACAGCAACCGGCCGCAAACTGTTTGCCTCCCTGTTCTTATAAACGACACTTTTTAAGTGCGGATAATTTGTGCTTTTCATTGATCAAGGCATCTGTGTATAAGGGCCAGTCAAAGTGACCTGCAGATGGAAGCAGCGTAGCATGTTGAGTATTTATCGTTCGGGTAAAAAGAGGGTTATGAACAGTTTTGCAGCTATAGATTTTGAGACGGCCAACCAACATCGTTATAGTGTATGTAGTGTCGGTGTTGTGATTGTCCGTGACGGGAAGCCTGTAAAAACGTTTTATGAGTTGATTCGTCCTGAACCCAATTACTATTGTCGTTGGGCTACTGAAGTGCATGGATTGACCCGTAACGATACGGATAATGCCGAATTGTTTCCAACCGTCTGGCAACGCATCGCACCTGAATTAGAAGAGTTGCCGTTGGTGGCTCACAACAGTGTATTTGATGAAGGCTGTTTACGGCATGCTTTCCGTCATTTCGATATGCCGTATCCGGATTATCATTTCCGGTGTACCTGTCGCTTGGCTCGCAAACATTTTCCACAATTGCCAAATCATCGTTTGGATACTGTATCGGAATTTGTCGGTTATGATTTGCAGAATCACCATCATGCTTTGGCTGATGCAGAAGCCTGTGCCCGCATTATGCCTCTATTTACTTAACGAGGGGCTGGTCAGTTTGTAATTTTTATTGATTTGCAAGTGAAGTTGTTTTTTTACTTGCGGTGGATCTGTTTCCACGATTTGCAGATGGGCTATAGCTCTAACCTTGTCCCATTTGGATGATCATTGTTTGTAGTGTAAATCATTGGTAAATAGATTTTATTGAAAAATCGATAGGCATTGTCGTATTTGCATGTTTACATGAAAGAGGTTCTTTCTTTCTGAGGTCGCTCAAATTTTTCCAAAATATTCCATGCTCAATGAGGCATACGAAGCGAATGGAATGGTTTATCCGGATTCATTTGCTGCAACGCTTTGTGTTCTATAATTCCTTTTTATCCATCATTTGTTGCATGAAGTTTACAAAGTTGAGGATTGCAAGCCTTATTTGAACAAAAAAGTGATGAGTTTCTTTTATTTCAACCGGACGAAGTAAATCTTTTCTTTTGTTTTTGATTGTAAAAACTTTGATTTTTGATTTTCTGGAAAGATGGCTGTCTGGTGTTAAGATTTTTATTCAAAGTGTAGAAAAATGTTATTTTTCTGTATTTAATCTGTTTACTCTCAATTTATTGTTGTCTGTCGAATTGTGTTGCTTAGTTGGTAAGGGCCTGAATCCGATAAATCCGGAATAGATAAACTGTGATTTTTGTCGGAAGTTAATCGAAATTCAGGTTTTCGACGAGAAATTTGTTGAGATGAAAATTTGTGTAAAATAGTGTTGCGCAAACGATTGTTTAGCTTGTTTTGTCCCGAACAATAACTATTTTTGCAGTCCATTTTTTCCAAAGAATTGAGTGGCATCTTGACATAAGGGTTGAAGTTTGACACGTATAGAATACGAGAAATTTTATTCCTGATTGGAGGCGGAATAAAAAGGCAGATCGGTTTGTTTGAAGCTCTTTGGCATTACTTCATGATGCAGGACTTATTTATGTTTGGAGAAACTGGGAGAGCGTATTCAGTTCTTTAAAAATAGGGATAGTAAAACGAGCCTGTGAGCACTCTGAAAAGAGTGTGTAATAACAGGTTTTACAGCATGGTTTATGTTGTGAAATCCGGGAAATCGATTGTCCGGTCTTGTGTTATTGTTTTGATTGATAGTGACTTTTGTGTGCGCAATGATTCGTACATAAAATTTATGAACACCCGGAGTCGTTTTGCATATTGCGAGATAGATATATGCCGAAAAGTCTGATGACTTATTGGTTTGCCTGTTTTCAGTTCGTCAGGTTTTGGTCCGAAAGGGTGACTGTGTGTGAAATTTAGAGCCAACGTATATGCATTACGCTGGTACAGTAACATAAATAGACAATCTCTAATTCTCAATGTTATGAGTGCATCCATGAAAAGAAAATTCGGTGTAGCTCTTTTTGTTGTCCATGTGTGTTTGCTGGGGAACTTTTTGCCCAAGGTCCCAAAAAGATCCCTCCCGCAAAGCGGTGCAGGATTCGACCAAGGTGAAAGATGCCTCTTCGTCCAAAGAGGAGGCAAACCGTAATGTGATGCTGAATGCGGCAAGTGCCAATGGACCGCGTGAGATTCAGATCGGATTGCCTTCGGCAGATGTGAACGTGTTGGAAAACGGTGTTCCGGTTACTTATGCTACCAATCCTCACAGTATTAACTCACAATGGCGTGCTGATGCCAGCTTGAGCCATGTGGGGCTGTTGAAAATTTCCGAAACCGCCATTAAAACCGGTAATATCGGATATGCGGTCAATTCGACGACCCAACTGGGTGAAAAGGGGTTTCACGGAACCTTCAATTACAAAACTAACCATTTTGGTCAGCAGGAGTTCTCATTGAATGTCAACGGTGAGATGAAGCGTGACTGGTACTTTAGCGGTAACATTTATCAGGATTTTGATCCGGGTACTTTCAAGATTCAGTCCACACCTTTTCAGGACCGCACCCAGATTTATAAATTCGCATTGACGAAACGTTATCATAACAATCGCGGTTCATTTACTGCGCTGTACAATTACAGTAACAGCCATCCGGTTTACAACTATGCCACGCAGTCGGCTCCATTTATTTATGTCGGCGATGGTAGTGTCCGTGAGTTTGGTAAGTTCAAACTGGGTACCACATCGTACCTGCCGGTGGATAATGAGATGATCTATCGTGATATGCGGACCGGCGAGTTGAAAAGACAACGCTGTACGATGCTTCGCAAAACAAAGCGAGTGGTATTACCTTGATGAACGATTACACCTGGGATAACGGACTCAACCTTTCGACCGTACTTAAATATGACCATTCGACCGGTTCATTGGTTTACCAGACACCGATGGAATTGAAAAACGTACGGATGGTACGATTGATTATGAATATGAGGCAGCCGATGGCAGTATGCAGCCATACACTGGCGAATATGTTCAGAGTCGCATGTCGTGTCTGAACCGTGGTTTGATCGATGAGATGATGTTTACGACCGAACTGTCACGCAAAACTTCGAATGGTACTTGGCGTTTGGGATTGAACGAGTGGTTTTACGATATCGATTACACCTCGAATACAACCATGTATGATCAGTCTGTACCGATGGATGGTAGCTATCCTGTACGGCTTTACAATCCCAACTATCAGAATACACCGGGACGTGTATATGGTGCTAATGGCTATTACTATGATTTCAATAAAATGCGTCAGAATATTACAAAGGTTACGAAAATAAAGTGGCGCTCTATTTTACTCACGATTGGGATGTAAACCGATCGTTTGAATATCTATTATGGAGCTCGCTTCGAGTATCAGGCTTTGCGGGGACAGAATGCTGCCGTACGCAATCCGGAAGGAGATTACATTGGACGTCTGCCCGATTATCATATTGGAGCAACTGTCGTTCCGGTTTATGATGCTCAGGGCAATCGTACTGGTTATAAAGTGGGTAATGCCGGTGATCCCGAAGGTGTGTTGATTGCGCCCACCTCGATCGATCAAGATTGGTTTAACTATGCGCTGACCTTTGCAGCTACTTACAAAGTGACGGACCAGTTCGGTTTTACGGGTGATTTTACCTACATTACTCAACATCCTCGTATCGAGAATTTTGCACCGGCTGCCATGCCCAACACGGATCGTATTTCGGTGCCGTTGGGACGTGTCGGTCTCTATTATAACAACAGTTGGTTGAGCTTGACATCGCTCTTCTCCTATATTTCGAAAACCAACAACAACTCGACGTTGAACCTGCAGCACTCAGTAAACGGTCAGAATGAGATTCTGGCAGCTCCGTTGACTTATGATATTCAGACGATAGGATGGACAACCGATTTGGTGGCAAGACCATTCAAAGGATTCGATTTCCACTTCCTGTTTACCTACCAGAAACCGACCTACAAGAAGTATGAGACATCGGTTACCTTCTCGGATGGTTATGTGGGAGAGATCAATGCGACCGGAAATATCGTAGCCGAGATTCCGCAGGTGATTATTGAGATCGATCCGAGCTACATGATCACCAAAGATCTGAAAATTTGGACCAGCTTCCGCTATTTCAGTAAAACCTATGCCAATATCAACGATGCCTACTATTTCAACGGACGTTGGGAGACCTTTGGCGGATTGAACTGGCAGGTAAACAACCACTTGGCATTGGGTTGTACGGTGGTGAATTTCCTGAACCAGACTGGTGCGAAAGGCAGTATTGCCGGAGCGGAGCTGATCACCAAAGAGGAGGCGGGCAAATATGCCGGTACCGTTATGGCGGGCAGTTACATCCGTCCCTTTACGGTTGAATTCTCGGCTCAGATCAAATTTTAATTGATCGTATTGCCGGACAAAGTGTTAATAAGGTGTTGTAAAATTTTAACTTGCATAAATCCCTAAAGATAAAGATACATTGCTGACGCTCCACGTGATCGCGTGTAAACCATATGTATCTTATAAAAGCAGATGTGTGAGGGCCAGACAATGTTTTCGGCAGTTGAGTCGTATCTCACGTTGGCTTAGCAATGTATCTGTTTGGGATAGGGAAATATATAGTGATTTAAATCAGGTAAATAAAAAATAATTCAATCATGAAACGTTTGGCCAATTGGGCTGTGTTGGCGATGTTTGGTTGGGCAGCTGTAAGCTGCCAGTCGTCCAGGGCGGTTTGTCATATGAGTCTCAGGGGATTCGTTGACAGTAGTACATATTACGCAACCTTCGAAATATCTGTTGTTGCCGATTCAGGAATCCTGCAACGAGAGTAAAAAGTAAAGTTAGTGACCGGTTCTCCGGCCGATATGGCTATGGATGTGCGTTTGGCTGTGGACAGCATCGATTATTATGTTCCGTTCGAATTGCCACAGGGCGATTCGAATGCAACCGTCACCATTGCCGGTATCGGTCAGGATGCAATTTGCTGGGACAGCATCAAATTGTCCGACAAATTCGATGTGACCAATACGGATTATTACCGTCCGATCTATCACCATACGCCGCTGTACGGATGGATGAACGATCCTAATGGCATGGTGTACAAAGATGGCGAATATCATCTTTACTATCAGCATAATCCTTACGGTTCACGTTGGGGCAATATGCACTGGGGACATTCGGTCAGCAAAGATCTGATCCATTGGGAGCATCTCAAACCTGCTATTGCACGCGATACGTTGGGACATATCTTCTCGGGTAGTGCTGTTGTGGATAAAAACAATACGGCCGGCTATGGTAAAGATGCGATTATTGCCCTTTACACCTCGGCTAGCGATGAGCACGGTCAGATCAATGCCTTGCGTACAGCACTGACAACGGTCGTACCTATACCAAATATGAGCACAATCCGGTGTTGACCCCGTTCGATGGACTGAAAGATTTCCGTGACCCTAAGGTCTTCTGGTTCGAACCGGCCGGGAAATGGTATATGATCGTTTCGGCGGACAAGGAGATGCGTTTCTATGAGTCATCGAATCTCAAAGATTGGAGCTATCTGAGTGCATTCGGGCAGGGCTATGGTGTGCAGCCCAATCAGTTTGAGTGCCCCGATTTCATCCAGCTGCCGGTCAATGGCGATCCTAACAACAAAAAATGGGTGATGATTGTCAACATCAACCCCGGATGTCTGTTTGGCGGCAGTGCTACCGAATATTTTGTCGGCGATTTCGACGGTAAAACCTTCAAATGTGATACCGACAAAGAGGTGACCAAATGGCTTGATTGGGGTAAGGACCACTATGCGGCAGTCTGCATTTCGAATGTCGATGGACGTGAGATCGCTGTGCCCTGGATGAGCAACTGGCAGTATGCGAACTATACTCCGATCCGTCAGTATCGTGGTGCCAACGGGCTGCCCCGTGAATTGTCACTTTATACAAAAGATGGCCAAACCTATATGGCTGCCAATGTGGTTCCCGAAGCACGTCAGTTGCGTAAAGAGGGCCGCACCTTGAATACAATCGCACTTAAAGGTGAGGACTACAAACTCGACAAGATGTTGCCCACCAATGATGGTGCTTACGAGATGGTGATGGACATCGTACCGGGCAGTGCTCAGGTGGTTGGCCTGGGCTCTACAACGCGAAAGGGGAGAAGAGTCTGATCTATCTCGATATGAAATCCATGAAACTGGTGATGGATCGTTCGGAGAGTGGCCTGACGGCTTTCGGCGAGAAATCGGAGCCACATGCAATCGAAAATCACGACCGTCGCAAGACCAATTCGATCAATTATAAAAACGATTTTGCGCTGGGTACGTGGGCTCCGCTCAACCTCTGCGAAGGCAAACGCTACCATCTCGATATTTTCGTGGACAAATGCTCGGTAGAGATCTTTGTGGATGGTGGACGCATTGCCATGACCAATCTGATCTTCCCGACTGAACCATACAACAGCGTGCGTTTTTATGCTGAGGGTGGTGAAGCATCTGTGGAAAATGTGGAAATTTTCCGTTTGGGATTGTAATGCGGAGACGTTATCTTTAGATTGAAAATTGTGTTAATCAGATGAACCTAAACCATATGAAACGTATTGTTGCCATGATCGGATTGGCTTTGACTCTGCAGGGGGTACGTGCTGCAACCGCAGAACAGCAGGTGATCCGCATCTCGACGGATAAAACGGATCTTGTATTACAAGTGGCTCCCAACGGCCGTCTGTATCAAACCTATTTGGGCGAAAAACTGTTGCATGCCGATGAGTTGAAAAAGCTGAAATGGAATGTGCATTCCGGTTCGGATGTCAGTGTAGGTTTGCGGGGTTGGGAGGTTTACAGCGGATCCGGCAACGAGGACTATTTTGAACCGGCCATTGCGGTAACCCATAACGATGGCAATGCATCGACCTGGCTCTATTATGTCTCCTCTTCGAGCAAAGCGGTTGACGGTGGGACTCAAACCGATATTGTGTTGCGAGATGACCGTTATCCGGTTGAGGTGACGCTCCACTATGTGGCTTACGCCAAAGAAAACGTGATCAAAACCTGGAGCGAAATCCGGCATCAGGAGAAGAAACCGATTGAGTTGTCACGGTATGCTTCAACGATGCTTTATTTCTGTCGTGAGGCCTATTATCTCACGGAGTTCAGCAGCGACTGGTCCCGTGAGGTTCAGATGAGTACGCAACGGCTGTTGGCCGGTAAGAAGATTCTCGATACCAAATTGGGTAGCCGTGCCGCTATGATCATGCAACCCTTCTTTACGCTCGGGTTGGGACAACCGGCAGAGGAAATGCAGGGAGATGTCCTGATGGGTACTTTGGGATGGACCGGCAACTTCAGCTTTACCTTTGAGGTGGATAACGTCGGCAATCTGCGTGTGATTCCGGCGATCAATCCTTATGCTTCGAACTATCAGCTGCCTGCTGGCGAAACCTTTACTACACCCGAGTTCATCTTTACACTGAGCTCGAATGGAACAGGGGAGGGAAGCCGCAATTTACAGAACTGGGCTCGCAACTATCAGCTCAAAGATGGAAAAGGCAGCCGGATGACACTGCTCAATAACTGGGAGAATACGATGTTCGATTTCGATCAGCAGATGTTGGGTAATTTGATGATGGAGGCCAAAAGATTTGGGTGTGGATATGTTCCTGCTCGATGACGGTTGGTTTGGCAATGACCATCCACGCAACAGCGATACAGCCGGACTCGGTGATTGGGAGGCCAACCGCGCCAAATTGCCGGGCGGTGTGCCTGCGTTGATTGAGGCTGCTGATGAGGCTGGTGTGAAATTCGGCATCTGGATTGAGCCGGAGATGGTGAATCCCAAAAGCGATCTTTTCGAAAAGCACCCCGATTGGGCGATTCACTATCCAAACCGTGATGTTTACTACTATCGTAACCAGCTGGTCCTCGATATGAGTAATCCCGAGGTTCAGGACTATTCGTTTGGAATTATTGACCGTTTGTTAACGGAAAATCCCCGTTTGGCCTACTTCAAATGGGATTGCAACAGCCCGATTACCAATATCTACTCTCCCTATCTGAAAAGAAGCAGAGTCAGTTGTATATTGATCATGTGCGTGGCGTGTATAATGTCATGCAGCGGGTCAAAGCAAAATATCCGGACCTGCCGATGATGCTCTGTTCAGGTGGTGGTAGCC
>VOFD01001025.1_pt1 | contig 19605 bp, 26 predicted proteins | sample 5384101 | NCBI WGS metagenome assembly VOFD01 (sample SAMN12384723, study PRJNA508395) | human gut metagenome | isolation source: healthy gut C | host: Homo sapiens
CAGATTATGATGATGAGACACATTTGGTTCTTATGGATTGCCTTGGTGGGCTGTGCTTGCAGTGCCGGTCAGGGCACGCACAATCACGCCATGCACCCCGACTGGCAGGTGGCATTCGTGCAGGAGCAGGTAGGGCAAGGGCATGAGCCTTATGCTGCGGCTTACGGGCAGTTGCTGCATTACGCCGACTCGGTACAAGGGCAACGACATCACGCCTTGGCTGACTTTTCCGTACCAGGCTTCTACGTTAAGCCCGAGGAGCACCGTGCCAATTCGCTGGCTATCCAGCAGGATGCTTTTGCCGCTTATTGTTGTGCCCTGGCCTATCGCCTTTCTGATGAACGGCGGTACGGAGAGAAAGCCTTGTATTTTCTGAATGCTTGGGCTGCGGTCAACAAGCGGTACCCGAGCACGACGGGGTGTTGGTGATGGCCTACTCCGGGTCGGGCTTGCTCATGGCGGCCGAGCTGATGTCGGACACGAGGCTGTGGTCGGCCGAGGAGCAGGCCTTGTTCCGCGACTGGGTGCTATCAGTATACCGGCCTGCGGTAAACGAGATACGGGTGCACAAGAACAATTGGGCGGATTGGGGGCGTTTCGGCTCGTTGCTGGCGGCCTCTTATCTGAACGACACGGCGGAGGTGGCTGCGAACGTGCGGCTGATAAAGTCGGATTTTTGTCCCGCAAAATTGCATCGGATGGCAGTATGCCCGAGGAAACGCGGCGTGGTGCCAATGGAATATGGTACACCTATTTCTCTCTTGCGCCCATGACCGCCGCTTGCTGGCTGGTCTACAATCTGACGGGGAAAATCTTTTTGTGCAGGAGCAGGACGGTGTGTCCATTCGGGCGGCGTTGGACTATCTGCTGTATTACGAGCAGCATCCCGACGAATGGCCTTGGCACGGGCATCCGAACACGGGTTGCGACGATTGCTGGCCGGAAGACTTGTTCGAGGCCATGCAGGGCATTTACGGCGATAAGGCATACCGGGACTTCGTGGTGCCAGGTCGCCCGCATATATACCCCAAGCACCATTTTGCGTGGGTATTCCCCACGTTGATGCCTGCGTTGCTGCGATGAAGTTATCTCATTCTCGGGATGAAGTCTTGTGTTTTTTTGCATGAAGTTATCGTCTCACCCAGGTGGAACAGGTGTCTCACCCGGTGGAACAGGTGTCTCACCGTAGGTGGAACACCTGTTCCACCTGGGTGAGACGATAACTTTGTCCTCATAAGTACACGACTTGATGCGGGGAAAGCGACGACTGTGTGCCTGTGCGTCCGCGATTGTGCGGACCGGGTGTTGATGTATGATTTGTAAAAATGATAAAGTAAGTATATGAAACGAAATGGAATGACGCATCTTGGAGCGGCCTTGCTGCTGTGTGTCGGCTTGTGCCTCGCCTCGTGCGGACGAAAGCCGGAGCAACAGGTGGCGGGGTATTTGTATGAACCGTTTGTCCACCCTGGCATGTTCCAAGGGCAGGAAGATTTGGAGTTTGTGAAGGCGCGCATACAGGCCGGGGACGAACCTTGGCTGTCGGCCTTCGAGCGGCTGAAGGCGGAGACGGACACCAGCCACGTCCCGCAAGCTTGCAGCTACGTGTCGGTCGGAGCTTATGGTGCCGATAGCAGAGGTGGCAAGGAGTTTTCTGCCGATTCGAAGTATGCCTACGCCTGTGCCTGGCTATGGTGCGTGACGGGCGAACGGGTCTATGCCGAGCAGGCTATAAGAACTTTAAATGCGTGGTCCGGCAAGTTGTGGGGTTGGACGGCAATAATGCCAAGCTGAACGTGGGCTTGTTCGGGCAATACTACCTGAACGCGGCGGAACTGCTGCGGTGCACCGATGCCGGTTGGCGGCAGGAGGACGTGGAGCAGTTCGAACGCATGTTGCGTACGGTGTACTATCCCACCATCCGGGATTTCTTCACCGAGGCCAACGGCAACTGGGATGCCTCGATGATATGCACCATGATGTGCATGGGCGTGTTCCTGGAAGACCATGACATGTTCAACAGGGCGGTGGAACGCTTCTACCGGGGCAATGGCAACGGCGGCATCACGCGCTACATCTATCCGGGCGGGCAATGCCAGGAGACGACGCGCGACTGGGACCATGTGCAACTCGGTTTGGGCGAGTTGTCGCGGGCAGCCCAGGTGGCCTGGACGCAAGGGCTCGACTTCTACTCGGTGGCCGATGACCGGATGGCGCAGGGGTTCGAGTATGCCGCCCGTTTCCTGTCGGGTGTCAAGGTGTCGGCCTGGGGCGACATATCCAGCCGTGAGAAGGACGCGGTACGCGACATCTACCATTCCCTATACAATCACTATGTGCGCGTCAAGGGGGTGGAGCTGCCCTATACCAGACAGATGAGAGACAGGTGGATGGACTCGACCTCCCTGTCGATGCTTTCGGCGGCGAGGCTCTCCGACGGACAACCGCTGTCGCCGTCCCTGCGCAAGTTGCAGGCCGCTTGTTTAGTGAAGCCTTCGCAGATAGGGGCATTGCCGGTGGGCGGCGAGGTGCGCGAGCGGCCATTGTGCTGAGGCCGGTGATGACATACAGCGTGCGGTAGACTTGGCTGCGGGTCGTTGGGTCATGCTGGGCGAGGGGGTCCACGTGTTGCGCGAGCCTTTGCGTCTGCCGTCGGGGGCGCGCCTGGCGGGCGAGGGAAGGCTATCGGTGTTGATGCTTGCGCCGGACTGCACCGGCCCGACGGTAATAAACCGGGATGGCAATATGAGCGATGTCATCATTCGCAGTTTGTTGATAGAAGGTGCTACGAAGCCTGGGACAGGCTTTGACCCCAACTATGAACGCAGCGGACGGTTGTATGGCAATGCACCCAGCCGCGAGGGCATCGTATTCCTGTCCGACTCGCCCGGCTGCATGAAAGACATCCGGTTGGAAAACTTGACCATCCAGAATTTCACGAAAAACGGGGCAGTGATATCCGGGGCATCCGATGTGCTTGTGTCACGTTGCGACTTTGACAACAACGGTTCGGCGGTTGTGCCCGGACCCCACTTTCACCACAATTTGCGTTTGGCCCATGTGCAGGGTGCCGAGGTGTCGGACAGTCGTTTCGATTCCTCCCTGTGGGGACATGGGGTGGAGGTGTCCTGTTCGTCCTGCGTGTCGGTTGTCAGGAATGAGCTTGCGCGGAATGCCTTGTGCGGCATTTATTGCGCTGACACGCAGAAAGTCCTGATAGAGGCTAATTGGATAGAAGGCAACGATGCGTCCGGCATCAAGTTGGACAGGCTGATGGACGGGTGTTTCGATGTGCAGGTCAGTTGTAACAAGATACAATACAATGACGGGTATGCGGTGGAGTGGTCAGGAGATGACGAGCCTGTTGTTGCCACCGATAACGTTATCGTGCATAATTTATATGAATAGATTCTGTTTTAGGAAAAAGCGTTGAAATTGTTGAAACTGATGGGGATGATGTCACGTGAGACGCGATGGATTTCATCTCAATTCACGTGGTAAACCGTCTAGTCCCCTGGCATAAAGTTTCTACATTCATTGGCATGAAGTTATCGTCCCACAGCCGTAGTACAAGTGACCACGGCTGTGGGACGATAATTTTTCTCTCATCCCTGCACGACTATCCCATAAGGCGAGGCCAGGATGGAATTAGGTGGTACGCACGCTTGCCTCGTCTTTTTATGAAAGAAATCCATCATCTTCCATTTTTGCTTCGCCCCAGCACTTTTTATGAAATGTGGTCATGGTTTTCCCTTTTCTGCTGGGATGTTTTCCGATTTGTAGGCAGTAAAACTTCTGCTGGGAAATGAAAACATCCCCGTACAAATCGGAAAAACCGGGCGGAGAACTGTCTGTTTTTTTACTAGTCATTGTAAAATTATTTGACAATTCGGAGGCGGGAAGGATGTACTGCTTGTTAATAATTAACAAGTTGCGTATTTGGCACAGAAATGGCTCGTGTTTTGACGTAATGAAAGGTCTATGATGAAGCAGCAGTTTCTTATTTTATTCTTGGTGGTCTCCGCTCCTATGCTGGCTCAACCCAAGGACTGGACGCTCGATGCGTGCATGCGCTACGCTATAGAGCACAATCCGGCACGGGGCAAGCAGCTGTCGCAAAACGAGATTTACCGTATCGATCGGCAGGAGAGCGCAGCTCGCTTCCTGCCTACGCTGAGCTTAGGCGTGAATGCCACGCTGGGGGTGGAGCGCACACTGGTGAAAGACGGAGCAGACTACGCGTATGTGGATGTCAACTCCTTGTCCAACAATTACGGCGTGTACTCATCGCTCACGTTGTTCAACGGATTTGCCAACCTGAACCGTGCGAGGATAGCCAAGGTCAACCGCCTGCGGGGCGCGGACGAGTTGCAGGACGTGGAGGACATGGTGGCATTCGAAACCATGGAACTGTATTTCAATGTGCAGTATTATTTAGGCACGGTACGATTGGCGCAGGAGCAACTGGCCGAGAGCGAGAAACAGCTGCGACAGGCGAAACGCATGGAGGAAGTGGGGCTGAAGTCGCCACCCGACGTAGCCGAGATACAAGCACAGGAAGCGCAATGCCGCTTTGACCTGGTGCAGCAGGAGAACCTGTTGCGGCTGGAGGTCATCAAGTTGAAAGAAAAGATGAACTTTCCCTTGGACTCCAGCCTTCAGGTAGCCCGCTGCGACACTCCCGTGGTGGCCGGGCGCAGTCTTGAGAGTGCCATGGAAGTATATCAGCAGGCCCTCGTTTCGTTGCCCAAGATTGCCGCGTTGGACAAGTCGTTGCGGGCTGTCGAGCTGGAATACAAGCTGCAACGTAGCCAGGCCATGCCGAGCCTCACCCTGCAAGGCGGTTACACCACCGACTATGCCCGCCTGCTCGACGGGGGCGAGTACGACCCTTACTTGCAGCAGTTGCGCGACCGCTTGGGCTACTACGTTACCGCATCGGTCAGCATCCCGCTGTTCAACCGGCTGGGAGCCTCGTCGGCCATCCGCCGCAGCAAGCAGCAACTGTGCATCGCCCGCTACGAGCGGGAAGAAACTTTGCGGCAGATATACAGCGAGATAGAGCAGGCCGTAGCCGATGTCAACGGCATGGTGGCGCAATACGAACATGCCGTGAAGCGCACCGAATCCATGCAGGCCGCTCACCAAGTCAACTTGCGAAAATTCGAGGAGGGGCTTATCAACGGCATCGAACTGAACACAAGTGCCAACCGCCTGCTGGAGTCGAAGGTGGAGGAACTATACACCGCTCTGCAATACCAGTTGAAACAACGCTTGCTGGAGTACTACAAAGGCGGGAGGATAGTGAATAGTGATTAATGTTTAATGTTTAATGTTTAATGTTCGATTAGTGATTAGTGATTAGTGATTAGTGATTAACGATTAGTATCGCGTCTTCCATACTACTTACTCGTTTACTTGTTTACTTTGTCAACTCGTTTACTTATAACTATGGATATTATTTTAGAAAAAAGAAAGGCATCCGGCGTAGGCACGTCCCGTACATTGTGGCAGGGGTAATAGTGTTGGCCGGGGCGGGATGGCTGGCGTTTGGCAACCATACGTCCAAGTACAAAACCGACCGCGACAGGCTGACGATAGCTCCCGTGACGCGGGGTGAATTCAATGACTACATCCGCGTGAACGGGCAGGTGCAGCCCATCAACACTGTTTACTTGAGTGCCATCGAGGGCGGTACGGTGGCCGAGAAGGTGGTGGAGGAGGGTGTCATGGTGCGGCGCGGCGACGTCATCGTGCGGCTGGTGAACCCATGCTCAGCCTCACCATACTGGACAGCGAGGCGCAGCTGGCCGAGAAGCAGAACTTCCTGCGCAACACGCAAGTGACCATGGAGCAGGAGAAGCTGAACCTGCGCAAGGAGAAACTGCAACTGGACCTCGACGTGGAGCGCAAGCGGCGCAAGAGCGTGCAATACGCCAGCCTCTACGCCGAGCGGCTGGTGTCCGAGGAAGAGTACCTGCAAGCCGCCGAGGACTACGAGTTTGCCGTGAAGGAGCGCGACCTGGTGATGGAACGCCAGCGGCAGGACTCCATTTACCGCAGCATCCAGGTGCAACAGATGGAGGAAAGCCTGGCCAATATCCGCAAGAACCTCGTGTTGCAACGCCAGCGCATCGGTAACCTCGACATCAAGTCGCCCGTGGACGGGCAGCTGGGTTTGCTCAACGTGGAGATCGGGCAATCCGTGGGCAGCGGTACGCAGATAGGGGCAGGTGAGCGTGCTGTCCGACTTCAAGATTGAAGCGTTGATAGACGAGCACTACATCGACCGCGTGCGGGCAGGACTCGATGCCACCTTCGAGCGGCAGGACCGCCAGTTCGACTTGCGGGTGCGCAAAGTGTACCCCGAGGTGCGCGACAAGCAGTTCAAGACCGACTTCGTATTTGCTGGCGAACGTCCCGACAACATCCGCGCGGGGCAGACCTACTACATCAACCTGCAACTGGGTCAGCCAGCCGATGGCCGTGCTGGCCGTGCGCCGCAACATCCGCATCGGGCGGCAGAACCCGCTCTACTACGAGGTGCTCGACGGCCTGCAACCTGGCGAACAAGTCGTGGTGTCGGCCTACGACCAATACGGCGAGGCGGAGGAACTGGTGATACAGGAGTGAGAGGTGAGAGGTAAGAGGTAAGAGGTAAGAGGTCCCAAGGAGCAAGTGTAGAGAAATAAGAAATTAGGAACAAACACGCCAAAGCCCCCTTTAGGGGGTTGGGGTAAACAACCAATAAACATGAACTATCTTTTTCGCAATTTCGGTTCGGTGCTACGCCAGTTCACCACGTCTTCCATGATTAATATTGCGGGGCTGTCAGTAGCCTTGCTGGTGTTTTTTGTGGTACTGATACAGGTGCACTACGACCTCACGTATGACAGGGGGTACAAGAATGCCGACAGGATAGCGCAATTCTACGTGGACTTCGGGCGGGACAGCTGGGTGACGCTGGACTATGTGAACCAGCAAGACCCGTTCGAAACGCAGCAGAAAGTGCCGGAGCTGAAAAGCCTGTGCCTGGTTAATGATAATGGCGAAACCGCCATCGACTTGGACACGGAGGGCGGAATGCCCCAGACGTACCAGGTGAATGTGAAGTCAAACTAACCCGGGCTTCTTCGCCGTGTTCACCCCGGAGATTGTGCGGGGCGACACCACCCGCCTGCTCGACGAACCGGGCCGTGCCTTGATTTCCGAGAAAACGGCGGAAAGGCTCTTCGGCCAGGACGACCCCATCGGTCAGGTACTTTATGCACACGACGGCTCGGAGCAGTGGGTGGTGCAGGCCGTGTACCGCGACTTCCCTGCCAACTCCTCGTTGGAGAATGGCATTTATACTTACTTGAAAGAGCGGCCACGTGGCAGTTGGGGGTGCAAAGCCTACTTCCTCGTGGATACCGACTTGAAAGCACTTCAGGAAAAAATCAATTCGAAGAAGTGAGAGGCAAAGAAGCAGCTTGAGGGAAAAAGTCGGATGAGGGTTATATGGAACTTTGCCTGACCCGGCTGAATGACCATTACCACATGGACCAGTTGTACCAGAAGGAAACCAACATGGCCAAGCTCATCGGGCTGTTCGGGTTGCTGGTCGTGCTCATTGCCGTGATGGGGTGTACGGGCTGATTGTGTTCACCACCAAGCAAAAAGGCGAAAGAAATAGCCATCCGCAAGGTCAACGGCTCGTCCGTGCGCGAAATCCTGCTCATGCTCAACCGCAACGTGCTGTCGCTGCTGGGCGTGGCCTTCGTGCCGTGCCGGTGGCCTATTACTTCATCCAGCGTTGGCTGGAGAACTTCGCCTATCAAACGCCGGTGCATGCCTGGGTGTTCCTGCTTGGCGGATTGGTGGTACTGGCCATCACGCTGGCCACCGTGAGCGGGCAAAGCTACCGCTCGGCCACCGCCAACCCCACCCGGGCGTTGAACAAGGAGTGACTATGAGCTACGAGCTACGAGTTACAAGCTACAAGTTGCAAGTGGTAAACAGAAAAGGGAGACTGTAAAAAGAGCTATTTTCATGGCATTCTCGTCATTTCGACCGTAGGGGAGAAATCTCCCTCAAGGCCACTGTGAGATTTCTCCCTACGGTCGAAATGACGGCGGCTTGTTTGGCACTGTTATGCGGCCTATATGAGGTGCATCTGCGCAATCTGCGGGAAACAACAACAGGAAACAACAAAAACAATTATCAAAACATAACATCATGATTGAAATCAAAAACTTACGGAAAGTCTTCCGCACGGAAGAAGTGGAAACGGTGGCATTGAACGATGTGTCCCTGCACGTGAACGACGGGGAGTTCATCGCCATCATGGGGCCTTCGGGCTGTGGCAAGTCCACCTTGCTCAACATACTCGGCTTGCTGGACAACCCCACGTCGGGCGAATATTACCTGGCCGGGCGCGAGGTGGGGCACCTGAAGGAGAAGGAACGCACGCAGGCCCGCAAGGGCACCATCGGCTTCGTGTTCCAAAGTTTCAACCTCATTGAGGAGATGACGGTGTTCGAAAACGTGGAACTGCCCCTCATCTACATGAAGATAGGCAAGGCCGAACGCCGCCGGCGGGTGGACGAGGCCCTGCGCCGAATGAGCATCGGCCACCGGGCACAACATTTCCCCAACCAGCTTTCGGGCGGGCAGCAACAGCGTGTGGCCATCGCCCGGGCTGTGGTGGCGCAGCCCAAGCTCATCCTGGCCGACGAACCCACCGGCAACCTCGACTCGAAAAACGGTCGCGACGTGATGGACCTGCTCTCCGAGCTGAACCGCGAGGGCACCACCATCGTCATGGTGACCCACTCGCAGCACGACGCGTCGTTTGCCCACCGCATTGTCAACCTGTTCGACGGGCAAATCGTCGCCGAGGTGCAAAGCCGCATGTGATGGGGACACATAGCGCACATAGTTGGATATAGGGCGAGCGCACATAGTTTGCCCCGACATGCCGGTGCCGGGATGAAGTAACTACATGTGCTATGTGCCCCCCTTTTTCGTTAATCTTTCATGTATCAGAACAATGAAACAATTCATCCGAAACTTCCGGAAGCAGAAAGCCGTGGGCGTGCTGAACATCGCCAGCCTGTCGCTGGGCATCATGGTGGCGTTGGTGGTGGGGCTGTGGACCATCAACGAGCTGAGCTTCGACAACTTCCACGCCAACAAGGAACACATCTACCGGGTCGTGGCGCATTTTGAGATAGGAGGCAAAGAGGCTAAGACTAGCAGCATCAAGAAGTTTGTGGGAGAAGCCGCGAAAGACCGCATTCCACAAGTAAAGGATATGTGCCGGTTGATGGTTCAATGGCAGACCGATGTGCGGGCGGATGGCCGCTTATACCCCAATGTAGAGGCTTGTACTGCGGATGCGAATTTCTTCCAATTCTTCTCCTTCCGGCTAAAGGAAGGTGACCCGTCCACCGTGCTGGCCGATGCAAACAACGTGGTGCTGAGCGAGACGGCCGCCCGCCGGTATTTCCCCGGCAAGAACCCCGTAGGGCAGGCGTTCCAGGCATGGGGACGCACGCTCACGGTAAGCGGCATCATGGAGGACATGCCCGTCAATTCGAGCATACAGGCAGATATCATATGCAATACAAATGCACTGCCTAATAAATGGGTGGAAGACGCGACCATCTTTATCACGTTCCTGAACATTCCCAATGCGAAGGACATCTCCGCTATTGCCGAACAGATAACAGGTTTTTATGCCGAACGTTGGGGGGATGTCTTTACCTTCAGCATATCCTTGGAGCCGTTGACCGAGATGCACTTCGGCGCTGGCTTTTTTTCTACGATATGGTGCGCAAAGGCGACAAGACCATGACCTTGGTCTTCGTGCTGGTGGCCGTGGTCATCCTCGTTATCGCGTGCATCAACTTCACCAACCTGTTCGTCTCCACCTCGTTCATGCGGGCACGCACCATCGGCATCAAGAAAGCGTTGGGCGGAGGCCGGGGGCGGCTGGTGCGCGAGTTCTACGGCGAGACGGCTCTGTACGTGTTGCTGGCCGTGGGGATAGGCGTGCTGCTGGCTTGTGTGGCCTTGCCCGTGTTCAACGGCTACACGCAGTCCGAGGTGGGTATTGACCCCGCCTCGCCCCGGCTGTACCTGTTCCTGGGCGGGCTGTTCGTGTTCACGGTGGCCGTGGCAGGCACGTTCCCCGCCTGCTACCTCACGCGCTTCGACCCGGTGGAGACCATCTTCGGGCGGTTCCGGGGCGCGCGTGTTTCCCTGTTCCAAAAGGCGTTGCTCGTGTTGCAGTTCGCAGCCTCCATCGCGCTGCTCCTGGTGGTGACGTTCATGTACCGCCAAGTGGACTACATGATAAGCCGGGACTTGGGTTTCGACAAGGAAAACGTGGTGTACGTCCACAGCCGGGGCAGCTTCGGGGCAAACTTCGACACCTTCCGGGACGAGATGATGCGCAACCCCGCCATCGCCAACGTGACGAAGAAGTCCAGTCTGCCCAATAGCTGGATGAGCGATACGGGCGTGTCCCGGGAGCGCGTCAGCACGGAGACGGTAACCATCGAGGTGAACTGGATAGAACCGCATTATTTCGACTTCATGGGCTTGGACATCATCCAGGGCGAGAACCCCTTCTACCTGGAGAGCCGCGACACCCTCATGCCCGTGGTGCTCAACGAGCGGGCGGTGGACGAACTGGGGCTGGGTGACCGCCCGGTGGGGAGCATCATCTACTTGGGCGACACGCCTGCCGAGGTGCGGGGCGTGATGCGCGATGCGTGGCTGTTCTCCCTCCACCAAGGCATCCACCCGCAGCTATACACGAAGATAGGTGACCGACAAAACGGCGTGTACTTCTTCAAGGTGCAGGGCGACCCGCAGTCGGCCTTGGCCACCATCCGGCAGGAGTGGGGAGCGGTGCAACCCCGAATACCCCTTTGAGTACCACTTTCTGGACGATACCTACGAGCAGCAATACCGCTCCGAGACCAACGCCGGGCGCGTGTTGGCGTTCGCCATGGCCATCACGCTGCTCATCAGCGTGGCGGGGCTGTTTGCCATGGCGCATTACTCCACCCAGCGGCGCCGGCGCGAGATAGCCTTGCGCAAGGTCAACGGGGCCACCCTGCGCGACTTGCTGCTGTTGCTCAACCGCGACTTCCTGCTGTGGACGCTCGCAGCCTACGTGGTGGCCGTGCCCGTTTCCGTATTGTTCATGCGCAGGTGGTTACAGGCGTTTGCCGTGCAAGCCCCGCTGGCGGTGTGGGTGTTCCTGCTCGTGGGGTGTGCGCCTTTGCTGTCACACTGCTCACCACCAGCGTGCAGACGTGGCGGGTGGCCTGCGCCAACCCGGTGGAGACGTTGAAGGCGGAATGAGCCTGAAGGGCTGTATGCACCTGCGCCTCATCCGGCTATCGCGCATCCATGCGCTTGATTTTCCCAAATGATGAGCGGATGTTTCCCAAAATGTGAGCAGATGTTTTCCCAATCGTGAGCACAAGTTTTACTGCCCACAGTTATGGGTTATACAACTCACAGTTATGGGTTGTACGACCCACAATTATGGGTTATACAACCCATAACTGTGGGCAGTAAAACTTGTGGGCGGAAGTTGGGAAAACCATGCTGGCAAATTGGAGAAAACATGCCAAGGAAATGGAAAAAGGATGCTTGTCCTCATGCCAAACTCATGTGTTGTACAGGAAGCCTTGGGGGAGGTTTTCATCCGTTACTGCGCAGCCGGATTTCCGTTGGTACGCGGCTGAAATTCCGTACGTGCGGAAAAATATTTTGTGAATATCAGCATATCGCCGATTTCCTCACCCCTCCAGCGTGATGCGGAAGGTGGTGTAGCCGTCGGGCGAAAGGTGGTGCTGCAGCGTGCCGCCGTGCAGCAGCAGGATGTAACGTGACACGCTCAGCCCGACACCCGAACCGGCGGGCTTGGTGGTGAAGAAAGGGATGAACATGTTGGCCAGCACGTCGGCGGGGATGGGGCTGCCGTTGTCGGCCACGTCGATGGTGGCCGAGCCGTCGGCCTGCGCCTCCAGCCGGATGCGGATGTGCTTGTCCGCCGTAGGGTAGGGGGCTTCCATCGCGTTCTTCAGCAGGTTGACCAGCACCCGCATCAGCAGGTTGCGGTCGGCCATGAGGTGAGCGTCCTCCCCGGCCTGCCACGTGAGGGCGATGCCCCTTTGGCGCAAGGCCGGTTCGTGCAGCTTGACCAGCTGCTCTATCAACTCCCGCCCCTCGATGCGCTCCTTGCGGGGCCGGGGGATGGAGGTGAACTGGCGGTACGACTCTACGAAGGTGAGCAGCCCCGAGGCCGTGGTTTGGATGGTTTCGAACGCTTCGATGGTGTTCGCCCGCAGCTGTTCCGGGGTGCTGTCCGCGTCCCGGTACAGGGAGAGCAGGTCTCGCTCAACGAGCTGACCGGAGCAATGGAGTTCATGATTTCGTGCGTGAGCACCCGGATGAGGCGTATCCACGATTCGGTTTCCTTGTTTTCCAAGGCGTTGCCGATGTTGTTCAGCGTGAATACCCGCATCAGCCCGCGTTTCAGCCTGATGTGGGACACGCTGAGGTTGATTTGCTGCACTTCGCGCTCGTTGGGCACGGCTATCTGCACGTTGTCGCCGGGTTGCAGGCCTTGGAACAGGTCAGGCAAATGTTCGTCCACCGCCCGCAGCTGGTTGACATGGGTGAACACGGGCAGGCCGAAGAGGGCTTGCGCCGAGTGGTTGGAGCGTTGCACCACGCCCCGGTCGTCCAGGATGAGCACGCCGGTGGACACGCTCTCGATGATGAGGCTCAGGAACTTTTCATTCTCTACCACTTCCTTGCGGGCGTTGGCCAGCACGTCCTTGATGCGGTTCAGCGTGGTGTTGAATTCCTTTTCGCGGGCGGAAAAGCGGCCTTCGGAGAAGTGGAACGAGTAGTCGCCGTTGTCCAGCGTGTTGAGCAGGAATACCAGGTTTTGGTTGAAACGCCGGTAATGCCTGTGGAGTGCCAAGATGGTGGCCGCTACTGCCACTCCGCAGACAACGGCATGGACGTACCGTCCGGTCAGCACGAGCCAGGTGGCAGCCGCCACCTCCGCAACCAGCAGGAAGGTGAGCAGCGTGAGCTTGTATTGGATGGACTTGAACAAGGCTATTGACTTCAGATTTCAGATTTCAGATTTCAGATTTCAAATTTCAGATTTCAGATTGGGGAACACGAATGACAGATGGAACGGATTGGCACGGATTGGAAGAACGCGAATTTTTCGCAGGGCGATGCCCTACGCTGAGTGCCACAAGGCCGTTGGCCTTGTGTTTTTTCCCTTTTTCATTTTTCCTTTTCCTTTTCCTTTTCCCTTTTTCCTTTTCTTTTTCCTTTTCCTTTTCCCTTTCTTACAACTGGTATTTCCTGATTTTATTGTATAGGGTGGGGCGGGTGATGCCCAGTTCGGCGGCAACGGCGGAGAGGTTGTCCTTGTTCCGCCGCAAGGCGTGTTGTATTAGCAGCTTTTTCGGCCTGCTCCAAGGTCATCTTGTCGGCCAGGGTAGGGGAGGCACCGCTTTCCTCAGGTAAAAGTCGCCGGCCTGCAACCGGTCGCCTTCGGACAGGATGACCGCCTTCTCGATGGCGTGCTGCAGTTCGCGGATGTTGCCCGGCCACGGGTAGGCTTGCAGCGTCCTGACGGCATCGGGAGCCAGGCGCAAGGACTCCTTGTGGTATTTGGAGGAATACTTTTGGAGGAAGAACTCCGCCAAGGAGGGGATGTCTTCCGGCCGCTGGCGCAAGGGCGGTATCTCCACCTGGATGGTGTTGATGCGGTAAAGCAAGTCCTCCCTGAACTCTTTTCGGTCAACGGCTTCCTGCAAGTCGCGGTTGGTGGCGGCTATGAGCCGAATGTCTATGGGGATGGGTTTGTGGCTACCTATTCGCATCACTTGCCGCGATTGCAGGGCGGTAAGCAGCTTGGCTTGCATGGGGTAGCTCAGGTTGCCTATCTCGTCCAAGAACAGCGTGCCTCCGTTGGCAGCCTCGAACTTGCCCGCGCGGTCGGTCTTGGCATCGGTGAAAGCACCTTTCGTGTAGCCGAACAGCTCGCTTTCGAACAGCGTCTCGGTGACGGCTCCCATGTCCACGGTTATCAGCACTTCCCGGTTGCGCAGCGAGAGGCGGTGTATTTCACGGGCGATAAGTTCCTTGCCCGTGCCGTTTTCGCCGGTCAGCAGGATGTTGGCATCCGTCTTGGCCACCTTTTCCACCAGGGCGTGCAGGTCGGCCATGGCTTGCGACGTGCCCCAGCAGATGGTGTGCTTGTTCAGTTCGTGGTTCAGCGCGTCCTGTTTTTCCTTCAACTTCTCCACTTCCTTGCGCGACTGGCGCAGCGAATAGGCGGCCTGCAAGGTGGCCACCAACTTGGCGTTGTCCCAAGGCTTGACCACGAAGTCGCACGCACCCCGCTTCAACGCCTCCACCGCCAGCTCGATGTCGGCATAGGCCGTGAACAGCACCACAGGCAGCTCGGCATCCTGCTTCTTGATTTCGGATAGCCAAAACAAGCCCTCGTTGCCGGTGTTGAGGCCGGCAGAGAAGTTCATGTCGAGCAACACGACATCGGGGGACACCTCCGCAAGGGTGGCGTGCAGCCGCTTGGGGGAATCGAGTAGCGTGACCCGCTCGAAATAGCCCTGCAACAGGATACGCAAGGCTGTCAGCACGTTCTTGTTGTCGTCGACTACCAGGATACTACCTTTCTTCATAATTTATTTCAGATTTTAAATTTCAAATATCAGATTTCAGATTGGGAACACGGATGGAACAGATGGCACTGATTGACACGGATGGGTTCTCAGTTCCATAGGGCGTTGCCCTATGCTGAATGCCACAAGGCCGTTGGCCTTGCCCGCCTCCACTAAAAGGGGCTTGTTGCTTTTCCGCCCACTTGTAACTCGTAGCTTGTAGCTCGTAACTAAAAAAGCACACGGGGAAGCGGGTGGCATTTTTTCCATCTGTGCTTCGTCCGTGTGCTTGCTGTTACCATAATAATGTATAGCCGCCAGGTTAGTCGGCGGGTTCCAGTTCTACCATCAACGTGTCTTTGGGGATATGTTCGCCTGCCGTCACGTTGATTTTCTTGATGCGAGCCGTGAAGGGCATGTCCACGTGGTTCTGCATCTTCATCGCTTCGAGGATGAGGAGGGGTTCGCCCTCTTTCACGACCTGTCCCTCGCTCACCAGCACCTTGATGACCGTGCCGGGGATGGACGACTGCACGTCGTAGGGGCTGGGATTGGTCCACGGCTTGCGAGCCTTGTACTTGGGGGTGAGCAGCGTCTTGTACTTGCGCGCCGTCACGGCAAAGTCCACCAGCTCTTCCGGGTTTATCTTTTTATCTGCCATAAATCTGTTTTTGAATTAAACGATTAGAATGGAGGGATGCCGTGCTTCTTGGCCGGGCGGTAGTCGTACTTCTTTTCAGACACCGAGAGGGCGTGCAACAGCAATTCGCGCGTTTCCTGCGGCTCGATAACGGCATCGATGTAGCCTTTGGCTGCCGCCACGAAGGGGTTGGCGAATTTTTCCACGTATTCTTTCACTTTCTGCTGGCGCATGGCTTCCTGGTCTTCGGCTTCCATGATTTCCTTGCGGAAGATGATGTTCGCCGCGCCTTCGGCTCCCATGACGGCAATTTCCGCTCCCGGCCAGGCAAACATGAAATCGGCTCCCAAGTGGCGCGAGTTCATGGCGATGTAGCCCCCGCCGTAGGCCTTGCGCAGGATGACGGTCATCTTGGGCACGGTGGCTTCCGAGTAGGCATACAGCACTTTTGCCCCGTGGCGGATGACCCCCGCATGTTCCTGGTCCACGCCCGGCAGGTAACCCGGCATGTCCTCCAGCGTGATGATGGGGATATTGAACGCATCGCAGTAGCGGATGAAACGTGCCGCCTTGTCCGAAGCGTCGCAGTCGAGCACGCCCGCCAGGTAGAGCGGTTGGTTGGCCACGAAGCCCACCGTTTCGCCGTTCATGCGGCCGAAGCCCACCACGATGTTGGGAGCCCACAGTTCGTGCACTTCGAGGAACTGCGAGTCGTCGGCCAAAGCGTAGATGATGTCGCGCACATCGTAAGGTTGCTTCGGGTCGTTCGGGATGATGTTTTCTATCTTCTTCCTCGATTTGGGCTTTTTTCGGTTCTACCCGGGCGGCCTTTTCGTCGTTGCTGTGCGGGATGAGCGAAATGAGGGTCTTGATTTGTTTGAAACATTCTTCCTCACTCAGGGCGTAAAAATGAGCGTTGCCGGTAATTTCGGCATGGACGCGTGCCCCGCCGAGGTTTTCTTGCGAAATCTTTTCACCCAGCACGGTTTCAATTACGTTTGGCCCGGTGATGAACATTTTCGATATGTTCTCTACCACGAACACGAAGTCCGTGAGGGCAGGGGAGTACACCGCGCCGCCAGCGCACGGGCCGAGGATGACCGATATCTGCGGGATAACCCCCGAGGCCATGGTGTTGCGGTAGAATATCTCGCCGTAGCCCGCCAACGCACCGATGCCTTCCTGGATGCGCGCCCCGCCGGAGTCGTTGATGCCGATGCAAGGCATTTTCAGCTTCAGCGCGTGATCCATGATTTTGGTTATCTTGCGGGCGTGCTTCAGCCCCAGCGAACCGCCCATGACGGTGAAGTCCTGCGCATAAATGCACACCGGCGCGCCGTTGATGGTGCCTGTCCCCGTGATAACGCCGTCGCCCGGCAACTCTTTCCTGTCCATGCCGAAGTTGCGTTCCTCGTGTTCGACAAACATGTCATACTCATGAAACGACCCCGGATCAACAAGGCCAGGATACGTTCGCGGGCAGGCAGTTTGCCCATGGCAATCTGTTTCTCGATGGCTTTGTCGCCGCCGCCTTTCTCCACGATTGCCTTTTTCAGACGCAATGCTTCTACATTCTTCTTTAAACTCATAAAATGCTTATTTAGTTACACATTGGCAAAACCTGCACGGCTTATTGCGCATATCGGCTGCAAAAGTAACACATATTTCCATATGTCATGCCATCCCGTGGACAAGAATTGCTATATTTGCCGGGCATAAACCAACCAACGCAACACGATGACCAAGCCTTTGACAGTCGGCATAACAGGTGGAATAGGGGGGGGGAAGTCTACCTTTGCCCGCTTGCTGCGCGAACGGGGATACCACGTATACGACACGGACGCGGCCGCCAAGCGATTGCAAAACGAGGATGCGGGCATCCGCCGAAAACTCATGGAGAAATTCGGAGAACAGATTTATACGGCAGAGGGCTTGAACCGGAAATTATTGGCCGAAGAAGTTTTTGCCCAACCCAGGTTGCTGAAGTGGTTGAACGGGGTGGTGCATCCGGTAGTCGAACAGGACTTCCAACAATGGAAGGCGGGGTATTCGCACGAGCGGCTGCTGTTCGTGGAGTCGGCCATCTTATATGAAAGCGGCTTCGACAAGTTGGTTGACAAAGTTGTTTTGGTTACAGCATCGGAAGAAGTCCGGATAGGGCGCGTGATGAAGCGGGACGGCATATCCCAAGAAGCAGCCAAGCAGCGCATGGCCAACCAGCTTCCGGAAAATGTGAAGGTGGCAAAAGCCAATATCGTCATTTACAATGAAAGCAAAACCGCTTTGTCTGATAATTTAGAAGCGGTTCTGGGGCAATTGAAAGCGTCTCTTTAACCCCAATCGGTCTAATGACCGATTGGGATTTAAATTACTTTCTTGGGAATGGTGGCTTGAAACTCCTTCAGATAGAACGGTTCGAAGTAGGCTACATCCTCAAAATTATTATCCCGATACTTTTTCCATGCCAATTCGGCCATGTTCTCGGCCAGTGGCACAATGCCATCTATGAAATGCGCATGAGGGGAGGTCAATACCTTTTTGAATTTTTCAGCCCCGTTGCCAAAGAAATACACGGAGTGCCCGGCAAGAATGTCTTTGTATGATTCAACTGTGATAATATCAGCCGACACTGGCCGATACATGCTTCCATCAGCCTGGTAGAAAGCATCGTAAACTTCCATGCGGCGGGCATCAATCATCGGGCATAAAAGCGTTTGTCTTTCATTTCCAACTTGTTTGATTACCGGCATGGCCAATATTTCAAGTGTGCTTACAGCTATAAGCGGAATGTCCAGTCCATAGCATAATCCTTTTTGCGGTCGAAACACCAATGCGCAACCCCGTGTACGAGCCTGGACCTGAACTGACGGAGACGGCTTTCAATGCTTTTTTATCCGATTGGGTCGCTTCCAAAGCTTCCTGAATGAAGCCATTCAGCAAAGCGGCATGATTCATGCCTTGATAGTCGACCTTTTTGAATAATATTTTTTCCTGGTTACTCAGTGCAACTGAGCATACATCAGTCGAAGTTTCTATGTGAAGAATCATCTATGTAATGATTTGATTATTTTCTTATAAATAGCCCGGTGGGGCACGTCCGATAAATTCTATTTGACATAATACCGATTATCGGGATTACGGCATAGCCGCCAGCTAACTCCTCATTTGGGAGCACGCAGGTATAAGAAGATGCCGACAACGAGAAAGATCATGTTGGGCAACCACACGGCTGCCGCTGCCGACATGCTGCCGTTAACGGAAAAAGACGTGGACATGGTCGAGAACAAAATGTACAAGGCACTCAATGCAATCCCGATTCCCAAATTCAGCCCCATGCCTCCACGAACCTTGCGCGATGACAGCGACACACCCATCAAAGTCATGATAAATGCCGCCAATGGCGAAGAAAACCTGCGGTAATACTCGTCCTCGAACGCCTGTATGTTGCCGACTCCCCCGTTTTTTTTGTTTTTCCAGATACGACTTCAACTCCGGATTGGTCATCTGCGGTGCTTCCTGAGCCGTGATGAAGAATTCTTCCGGCTGCACCCGGATGATGGTGTCCAACGTTTCTCCCTGTGAAATATACTCGCGCATCCCCTCAAAATCACGCTTCAAGTATTTGTTTATCTTCCAGTTGAATGCCGAGTCCCATGAAATGGTCTCAGCGGTTAAGCGTGACGTAAGATGCTTTCCATCAAACTTTTCCAAAGAAAATCGGTAGCCCTTGTTGTTCCTCATCTCGTAACGGTCAATATACAGGATAACCCCGTCCTCTACTTCCATCTGCACGTTACGCACGTTTTCTTTTTTGTAATTTCTTACATATTTATTCTCAAATTCAAGCATTTGCCTGGTGGAATTAGGGAATGACATATCCCCCCAACCCGAACGAGATGATGAATATCACGGTGGCCGAGATGAAATAAGGCACCATCAAGCGTCTGAAACTGATTCCCCCGGCCAGTATGGCGATGATTTCGAGTTCCCTGCCATCTTGGACGTGAAGTATATCACGGCCAAAAAACGTGAACAGCGAACTGAACAAGTTCATGTAATAAGGGATGAAGTTGAGGTAATAATCGAACACTATCTCCCGCCATGGTGCGTTGTGTTCATAGAAATCATCCAGCTTTTCCGTCAGGTCGAACACTATGCCTATGCTGAGGATGAGCACAATGGAAAAGAAATATGTGCCCAAAAACTTCGAGATGATGTACACATCCAGTCGTTTCAATCCCAATAACC
>VOFD01001414.1_pt1 | contig 19587 bp, 36 predicted proteins | sample 5384101 | NCBI WGS metagenome assembly VOFD01 (sample SAMN12384723, study PRJNA508395) | human gut metagenome | isolation source: healthy gut C | host: Homo sapiens
ATATTTGTAGGAGTCATGTCTAGTGTCTTCGATCTGGTGATTAAACATCAATTTCAAAGACATGACAATATTTCTGGAATTTACTCTTGCTGAATTATATAGTGAACCGTCATTTGTAGAGATTTCTGTCGTGTTAATATCTGCTTTGCTCGGTCCCAATCCACTGATAGATTGAACAGCGAACCCGGATCCTCCGGGAACGCTAATTCAAATCTCTTTGATTCGCCCAAATAATTTAGTTACAGTTACCGCTCTAATCATGTGTTACCCACCAGCCCTTTCATCGCCGAAAATTGATTCTTTGTCTGTCGATAAATATCAATTTCTCGACAAAGCCTTAGGGCGAATAATTATTTTGGCGTGAATTGATAGGTGTTCCCCGCAGAAGAACTTTCTCCATTTTTGAACTTCCATCTCTGAAACCCGCTCATTCATTCCAGTGCTAACGGACAAAGCCTGATTTCTGCTAAACAGAGTATTCAGCCTTCCAGTCCCTGCTTCCACAGCAGACAGATCAAGAACCGGTCGAATAGTAGGCTGGACATCCATATCCGCGTCCACATAATCTGCAATTCTGGAAATGATGTCATTCAGTCCGTCAATAGAGGATCTGGCAATTTCCCCGTCCAGCTTTTTCCAGCCTTTGGAGACATTGTCAATCAACGCATTTATGAAGCCGACTCCCGCAAAGTTACCGGATTCCATGAAGCGTTTAGAAGGGGAATGCTCATCCATTCATCTTCTGCCGCTTCCTGCGGCTGCTGCTGCCATGGTTCCTCGCTTTTTGCTTCTGTTTTTCCAAGTATTTTCACTGATACCATCACAGAAACCGTCAACCAGATATGAACCAGCAGATTTGAACTGGCTATAATAATCTTTGATAGCAGTTATGGAACCACTCAACGTGGTTGTAAATGCGGTTCGGAGTTCACTATCCTTGCTTCTCACACCAGCAATAAACTTAACCATGCACTCTCTACCCGTCGAAGTAAATTCTGCATACTTATTTTTTAATTACAGTGAGACAAGCACTGATAATGGTTGTGAATGCCATCCGCGCACTGCTGTCCTGTGATCTGACACCAGCAATCAGCTTCACCATGGTCTGGGTTCCGGTCGATGTAAATTCCCCATACTTATTTCGTATTGCAGTCAAACAACCGCTAACGATATTGGTAAAGGTTGTTCTGGAAGGACTATCCTGAGATCGTACTCCGGCTATAAACTTAACCATAAGTGTGGAACCACTGGTCTGGAACTCGCCCTGTTTTCCATTGATAGCTGTCAATACAGCCTGAACCAGCGTGGTGAACGTTGTTGTCAGTTCGGATTTCTTTGCATTTGCTCCATTGATGAAGGATGACAACATACTCGAAGCCGCAGCCGTTACTTTCGATTCTGCATTATTGAACGCATTGATAAATCCGGTCACACCAGTTTCACCAAGTGTTGTCAATGCGGAACTGAAAGAAGTCATACCGCTTGTATCCAGACCAACCATCCCATTTGCCATACTTACAAGCCGATTTGTCTGGGTAATTACCCGGACAGCAATGTCGTATCAATACCGCTGATGCTGTTGTAATAATTGCTGAAATGAGCTCCGAACGAAGCCATATCGCTGCCGAAGCTGGCAAGTGTCATATCATCAGAGAACCATCCACCTTCTTTGGGAAGACTTTTCTGAAGCTCAACAATCGATGTCGCAGCATTGGTCGTGGTAGTAACGATATTCGCATCCACATCCTTCATATAGTCGGAGTATTGTGCGAAGCTCTTACCAAAGGAAACCAGGCTCGTACCAAAGGCTGCAATATCGTTGTCTCCGGTAAACCAGCTTACCAATCCACCCGTATTCGGTAATGTATTTGCCAGTTCAACCACTGCTTTGCCAGCCGTTGCAGAATTCGTAACAGCCTCCACATCAATGCCTGCAATTGCGTCAGAGTAGGATTTCATCGCTCTACCGAACGGCACCAGCTTTCTCCCCGAACGTATCCATGTCGTTCTCTCCAGTAAAGAAACCAACGACACCACCACTGTTTGGAACCGTATTTGCCAATTCGATCAAAGCTTTTCCCGCTGTAGCAGATTCCACGATCACATTCGCATCCAGACCCTTTACAGCCTGAGAGAACAGCATCATTGCTTCACCAAACGGCACAAGCTGCTCGCCAAAAGGCATCCATATCATTTTCGCCGGCAAAGAATCCCACCACGCCTCCGGAATTCGGAATTGTGGTCGCCATTTCAGCCATGGCCTTTCCTGCGGTAGCAGCATTCGTAACGGTATCCGCATCCAGTCCTCTTACAGCATTTGCAAAGCCCGTCATCGCTTCGCCACATGGAATAAGCTGGGCGCCGAAAGCGCTCATATCATTTTCGCCTGTAAAGAATCCGATAACCCCTCCAGAATTCGGAAGAGTTGACGCCATCTCCGCAAGCGTCCTTCCGGCGGTGGCCGCATTTGCTACTAATTCCCCGTCCATACCAGCAATGGCGATGGAAAAATCACGCATAGCTTCACCGAAGGGAACGAGTTGGGTGGCAAAGTCGCTCAGAGAAGATCCGCCAGTAAGCCAGGAAGTCAATCCGTTCAGAATATCAGCAGCAGTTAGAATAAGGATCGTTTCCGCCAACGCTTTCACACCATCCAGCATGGAAGGATTAAGCTGTGTGGCTCCTTCGATAAATGGCTGCACATTCGTCATAAATGCAGAAAGGTCTGCGCCAATTTGAGGGAACTGACTGGAGACTCCAGACATGAAACCGCCAACAATGCCACCGACAAATTTGCCAATCGCAGTACCGATTCCCTGAAGAAGATTTCCGCCCTCGCCGATAAGCCATTCCAACCCAGGAATCTGAGCCAGAGCTCCAACAGCCGCCAGAACCAATGCCAATTCCGCGATGACTGCACCCATTCCAAGAACGCCAAGCATAGCTCCAGGCACCAAGGAGGCAACAGCACTGAGAGCAAGCATAATCGCTGAAAGCAAACCAATTCCGGCAATTCCTTTGATGAGTACATTCACATCAATGCCACTCAAGGCGTCGATTACCCCGTCAAAGAAAGCCATCAGTAACTCTACTCCGGCTTTAATCAATTCTGGCAGTTTCGTCGTGATAGCCTGAATAATACCAATCAGAATATCAAATAGCTGCTCCACGATAGTCGGCGTATGTTCGACCAGAGCCGAAAGGACACTGTCAATCAAGACAAATAGCCCATCCACAACTGCTGGTACAGCCGTAACCAAAGCATCGACTGCGGCAAGAACCAATACTGTAAATGCCTCGGCAATAGCTGGCCCGCCATTTGCGATTACTCCAGCAAGAGAAAGGATTCCTTCCCCGATAGATTCGAACAGCAACGGAATCAAACTGAGAATACTGGATACTGCCACTACTAGAGATGCTGCTCCCGCCGCTCCAGATACTGCCAAAGCAGAAAGTCCAGTGGAAAATGCGAGAATGCCAGCACCTGCGGCCAGACATCCCACTCCCAACACAGCAATGGCGGCCGAAAGTCCTAAAATAGCCGGGGTCAATGGTCCTAATGCAACTCCTGCAACGCCGAGAACAGTGAAAGAACCGGCCAGTGCCACCAATCCTTTAGCAATGCTCTCCCAGGACATATTTCCCCAACGACTTTAGAACTGGGGTAAATATCGCTAACGCAGCGGACACCGTAAGAACTGCTGCCGCACCCGGAAGTGCAGTCTTCATGGCATTAAGCGCCACAACAAGAATGGTCATGGAACCCGCAAGGGTTACTAATCCTCTGGCGATTTCATCCCAGGACATTCCACCCATATTTCGGACTGCTTCGCCGATGATGAGTAATGCCGCACCGACTTCTATCATTCCAGTTGCTTTCGATATCATTCCATTTGGAAGAAGATTCATCGCAACCGTCACCGCTGCCAGAGAACCAGCCATTGTAGTAAGCCCTCGTCCAATCTCTCCCCAGGACAAGTTCCCCATCTTTTCTACAGCTTCGCCAAACACGAGCATGGCTGCTCCAAGAATCGTCATCGCCGTAGCGGTGGAGATTACATGTTTTGCGTTTGCTGTCACTTTGGTGAATACCGCCAGCTCGGTAAGAACTACTGCAACCGCAGATAGTCCCTTACAAAAGACTGGAAATATCCAAAGCACCAAATGCGCCAACTGCGTCCGCCAGAATATTGATGGATGCCGCAAGAAGAACCAACCCTGTTCCTTTCAGAACACCCATTCCATCCAAATCCGTAGCCTTCAGGAACAATGCCAGTTCTGTGCAAAGAACGCCGACTCCGATTAGACCTTTAGCCAAAGAGCCTACATCCAAAGCTCCTAAATCTTCAACTGCTCCTACAAGGACTCGAATCGCTGCTGCAAATACTACTAAACCAGCAGAACCTCTTATCAACCCTTTCGATGTTTTGGAAAGTGCTGTTGCAGATGCTACTAAAATAGCGGATAACCCAGCAACACCGACTAATCCTTTCAGAAGCTCATCCCAATCCAAACCAGATAATTTTTGAACTGCACCCGCAAGAATAAGGAACGGCAGTAGACATCCCAATCATCGCAATGGTCAACTGTCCCATTCCCTTTGATTGCTGCTCCGTTCATTATCTTTTCAAAGATGGCCATAGAGCCAAGCAGTTCGACGAACAGAACACTCAAAGCCCCCAAGGATGCATTTAGCTTCTCGGAATCAACCAGAGACAATGCTACAATCGCTGCGGTCAGAATTGCCATAGCGCCGGCAATTTTCAGAAGAGTCCCAGCCTTTAGACTCGACTGCCATGCTTCGAGGCTTCCCTTAACCCCATCCAAAATATCTTTGAACGAACCAAGAATTCCGCCGCCGTTTTCTGTGATTTCCGATAGAGAATCAATGAACTTTTTTCACCCAATTAGAATTGCAGAAAACAATCCAGTATTGATCAAGTCTAAAATCGGGTCAAAACTTGCAGTATCAAATGCTGTGAGAATTGCTTCCCCAAGGTTTCCAAACGCATTTGCGACAATAGAACCGAGCTTTGATAAAACTGGAGCCGCCTTCTCGACAATCCCAATAATACCCTCAAACGCCTTCTTTACCAGTTCGCCCAATTTTACAAACGGTTCAAATCGGGTCTGTACCTTATCCGCAAAATTATCGAGACCACTGGTATCAACATTCGCAAACTCGCTGAAAGCATCGGCGACTGTTTTTACAAAGGTCTTTACTCCATCTGCAATTGGTTTCAGAAAATCTCCGATTCCCTCGATAGCTTTGTTAAAGGCATCGGAAGATTTAATGGCTTCATCAATACCAACAATGAAATCTCCAATGCTGGCTGTAAAACCCAAGAATCCCATCTCCGGCCGGAGCCACATAACCAATCAGGTCGGCAAATCCGCCAACCAGTGCTTTGACACCCTGAAGCCCGATATCAAATAAAGCGAATACCCCTTTGAATGTTCTCTTCAGGTTATTCGCCGTTTCTTCACCTATTTTGAATTTTTCTGTGAGTTCCTGCAATCCGACGGTAAGATTGTAAAGTTGCTCTCCTGTCATCGGTGGAAAGACTTCCTTAAACGCCTCTCGGATAGGCTTTATTACTCCTGCCAAACCTTCAAAGGCGTTTCTTACCGATTCGATCAAGGCGGTTCGACCGCCAAGGTCTTTCCAGTCCTGCAACCTCTTGTTTCTTGCTTCGGCAGAAGCATTTACCATGTTGCCAAGAGAATTGCTGACCTCGGTTAAAAAGTTCTTTTGCTTCTTCGAAGTCACCAATAATAATCTCCCAGCTTTGCGTCCAGCCAGATTGAACTGATTCTTTCAGAGTGTCCCATAACTGCGTGAATGTCTTTACCTTAGTGGCTGCGTCCAATGCTGTTTGAGCCAGTTCTGTAATCTCTTTAGCCTGTTCTTCGGTATATCCCTGTGCAATGAGGTCCGCCTCCGAATAAGCCCCGGACAACTGCGTCAAAGTTTCGGTCAGAACCTCGGTTGTCAGCCATCCGCCTTCGGTTAGAGATGCTCGGAATGAACCGTACTTCTCAATCATGGCGTCCATATTCACGCCAAAGTGTTCGGCCGTTCTCTTTAAAGCATCCTGGAATAGCTGACCGCCCATTCCCGCATTCACAACGGAGTTCCAGTCCTGCAAACTAACCTTACCTGCTGCAATCGCCTGCGAAAGCTGATACATAGCGGTACTGGCCTGATAAGCGTTAGAACCTGAAGCAGCCGCTAAGTTTGCAATACCTTTGATCGAGGTTACTGATTTATCCAAATCAACGCCGGCCGCTGTGAAAGTACCAATATTACGGGTCATTTCCGTAAAATTGTAAATCGTCTGGTCGGCATATTTGTTCAGCTCATCAAGAGCCGCATTTACCTGATCAATCGTTGTCCCTTTACTCTGCGTATTGGCAAGAATAGTCTGAACTGCATTGATTTGTGTTTCGTACTCCTGAAATCCCGTCTTAATCGGATCGATCGTCAGTGCAGAAACAATATTTTTACCAGCATTTAACGCTGAATTTGTGATGTTTGCCAGAGCCGTAACTGCCATGACTTCCAACGCTGAGAACCGCATCTTTACCGTCTCAACTGCGTTGGAAAGCGGAGTCATGTTGCAGGTTTTTGGCTGCGGCATTCACATCTTCCAATCCTTTGGAGGCACCTTTGAGATTTAAGCTTTTTTCGAGCTTTTCAATTGTCGATATACTGGTCTGAACATTCTGCTCAAACTGCTTGTTATCGAATCGCATTTCAACGACTCTTTCGTCAATTGTCGTACTCATAGCTTAGTAACCTCCTTCCATGCGTTATTTGCGATTTTGTCAAAAATAGGCTGGATAGCAGGATTGATATAATCTCGCCCCTGTACCCAGCCGCCGTTTCGAGTCCCATGTCCGTACTGCAAAAATAACAGCAATTGGAACTCCATTTTGAACATTTGAATTATGGAATGAAATCGTAACTGAACCTTTTCGATTCTCGATTTCGTAATACCAGGAATTCGCCGTTTCCCAGAATCTACCGGTGTTGCAGACGCAAGGGCGGCTACTCCCTCTTTACCAAACTTATCCAGGTCTCCAATATGAACCGCTTCTTTTGCTCTTTCAGAAAGCGGGTCAACTTGGAGAAGTCACCCTTTGTCTGAAACTTATCATGGTATGTCCTCTTTAAATCCGAGTTGCATAATCCAGGGAAATCCATCCGGCACCGGATTTCAGCTTACCCCATCCAGCATCGGAACCGGCACCGCTCTTAACTTCGACAATGGTATATACGCCTTTCGGACAAAAACCATTGTTTCCGTAATTCGTTCCAGGGCCTTTGCGGATATACAAATCGGGAATGTCTACCTGAACCAGAAAATTACTTGAAGGTTTTTCTTCCGATTCGCCGGAAGCCGCACCTTTATAGGTACAATAAGCCTCATGAACACTGATCCATCCGGCACCGGATTTCAGCTTACCCCAGTAACCGTTCTGAATTTCGGTAATCGTATAAGTACCCCGGTCAGTAATCATTCCATTGATTCCATAATTTTGTCCCGGGGCCTTTTCGAATGTTCAGATCGCCGACATCAAACCTTATACAGACCTGTTTTGTAAGTTTTGAGGTACTGTCCGTCGTACTTCCGCCAAGCTGAGATGTTACTCGATTCGCAAGGTCTCCCAGCCTGGAATACAGCCAATCCCCAGGACAGGCTTTATTAGCAAACCATCGATGAACCGTGAGGATCATCTCGTTCGATTTTCGGACTGTAATTCAGAGATTTATCTTTGTCGCCAAACCAGATTAGTTTTGACTTGCCATTTCTCTGGCAGATATCAACACACAAAGCCACCAGCTTCTCATATACTGCACTTGTCATGGCATAGGGATCGGTCATATCACTGCGCACTCAATTGTCACAGCCTGCTGGTCATTTGCGTTACTGGAAGAACACCAGCTTCTGTTTGCTTTGTCTACACACAGAACAACTCGTCCATCAGTCCCGATTCCATAATTACAGGACGCTTCTCTACTGGGACTGGCTAAAGCAGCCGCCAATAGATTCTGCCGAAAGCTGTCCAACTACACAATGCGGAGTGATTCGGTCAATCGAATGTGTCCTAGCTCCGCTGTGGTTTGACTTTTTACCGTACAACCACCAAGCTGCTATTACTCATAGTAATCACCCTTTCGTGTTCCATTTCTTTCTTCGAGCCGCGTTCAATGCCGCATTCCGCTTCATAATTTCCCTGCGGCTATGCTTCTTCGGCGGCCTGCTTTTTCACATCGCATACTCTTATCAGAGTGAACAATTTATTGAGATGCCATTTCTGGCATTCAAACGGAATATTTAAAGCTATCATCCAGTAATAAATGAGTTCCGCCGTAATCTGCTCTCTGCTACCCTGTGTTTTTTTTCTCTTCGAAAACCGGGTGGCAGTCATAGGAAGTGCGATATACTTATTTACCTCATTGATATTGCTGTTTGTCAGATAGTTATAAACTTCCGGATTTACATTCTGCGTAAGAGTCATGCATTTTACATAATCTATAGTTTCTTCCAAAGTTTTTTCCTGCTTTGTCAGAAACGGCTTATTCCATCTCGATTCCCATTTTGAAAGAGAAACAAGAGAATGCTCCAATTGCAAAGTCTGAGCCTTTGTGTAAACAAACTCTTGCTTCACCTCATCCCAGAATTCTGTGGATGGTATTGTGATTCGGAGCATCTCTCACATCTCCTTTAACTCTGAGCGTTTGCTGCGATTGCAGGAGTCGTTGCAGAATTGCCAACATTCATCACTGCGTTCACAAAGTCTGCTGCTGCCTTGTCATTTGTAACCAGTTCCTCAAAGAGAACCTCATAAGCAGGGGATTCCATAAAGGATCTGGAATCTTCGGACTTCATAAAGCGACGGCCATCCTCACTCTTGACACCGTAAGCCTTCTTAATAAGGTCCTCAAAGAACTCCATAATCTGCCGCCATCGGCACCGGCACCAATGCTTTTTGAGCTGCACATCATAGCCGCCCTTCACGCTTGTCTGCATCTTGACAATTTCCGGCTTTGACAGATGGAAATAGAAATCCTCTTTTCTTTCAACGCCATTCAGATCGATATAGGGAATAGTTTTCTTAAGCATAATTTTTTCTCCTTTCAAATAAAAGAAGCCCCGCACATTGAATACGAGGCTTCTATACATATCGTTATTCTGTTTCCAAGGTAAGTCCAGAAAGACCATAAGTCTTCAGTGACACTTTCCCCGTTGTGCGTGGTAGTCACCTTAATGCTCTGAGTATCCTTATTCTTGATAAGAAGTACAATGTTCATGTCGTCATCGAGCGTAACCGGTCCTTTGGTTCCGCCTACGAGCTCGACAACTGTTTCTGCTTCAGCCGGCTCAGCTTCAATCTTGAGAGCAAGGTAATTTCCCGACTGTTCTGAAACATTACTGCTAAAATCGACATAACCATCGACATACTTCAGAGTGCCTGTCACCTCATCATCGGAGACAACCACATCACTCTGTAATTCATTTACTGTTTTTCCGAATAAAACAGCCTCTCCGTCTTCAGGCTTAACGGAAAGGCTCATTAAGGGAGGTCTTCAGCAGTCAGAAGCTCGATCACTTCATCGGGAAGCGGAAGTCTTGGGATCAACACCATCGTTACCCCTCTGGGTAGTCGGGTCTTTACCATACAGGATTTCTTCCAGAGCTGCCAGATTCTTGCATTGACCTTAGTGGAATCCAGGGTAAGAATTGCAGTTGGCTTCAGCTTCTTACCGTCGATCGTCTTCGTAATTTCCACGGAGTCGTACTGAATTCCCAAGACAGAGCGATTGCCTCCTGGACTGTCATTCACAGAGGTATAGCCCTTTTCAGAAACAGAAGCCAGACAACCATAACCAAATGCAGTTTATAGCCGTAGTCATTGGAATCTACATCGTTACCAAGAATGGTACGATAGGAAAGACCGAAAATCTTCCTGCTCTGCTGGCCTGCAAAGACACCTGGAGCGACTTCGACAGAGCCATCACACTCCGCAAATTCATCCGGAGAAGTATAAGCCTCAATCGTACCGCCGAAATCCTCTGCGGACATCAGATTCAGATATTTGATGTTATCTGCATAAATCGGGGAAGGCTCTGCACCAGAAGGGCTCTCTGTCACCGCACTCAGACCGTTCCAAGCAACACCTTTGTTATACTGTCCACCAGTCTGAATCGGGTAGAGAACACCATGATCAACACCAGTTTCGTAGAAGCGTTGTCCAACTTTATCCCAAACAAGCTTACTCATTGAATTATTCCTCCAATCTCAGAAATACACATTAAAAATGTAGTGATTCAGGTTATCTTTTTGAAATGCCGGTCAAACCGGCTCATCGGTAAATTCGTTACTTTTCTGCACCAAGGACGTATCCGGATCTTTATCAATGACGGTAACGGCATATCTTCGATTAGACAAATATACCCCGTCATTTGCATACGTCTTGTCAATATCGTCAAGGCTATATACAATGGCAGGGTAATTCATCTTAATAGATTCCGGAGGCTGAAAATAACATCGGCACTGTTCGCCTTCTATCGGGCAAGATAAAATCTCACACAATAGCTTGTGAAACAGGATTCGTCGATCAGTCATTATATACACCTCCTACCGTCAGAATCAGACGCGGATACTGCACTTCGACACTGGAAATCTTCCACTTTGCTCCCATGAACTCAACATACCGCATTGCGTGAAAATTCTGATAGGCAAAAGGATCGGCCACGATGCTAATCTCATTGGAAATGTTGATGTCGTCATTGAGCTTATCAGAAGTCTGATACCGACTGGTATTCCGAATCAAATCTCCGAAATACTCTCGCTCAGTAATTTCCCCATCCCAAACACCAGGACGAACATCCTTTGATACTGCATAGCCGATTTTCCCAAAAAACTTTGCCATTTTGAATTTTTCTCCTTTACTCGGTCTCCAAAGTCAATCCGGTAAGCCCATAAGTCTTGGTAGCAGAATCTTCCCCATCGTTCACCGTCACCTTGATGCTCTGAGTATCCTTATTCTTGATAAGGAGTACGATGTTCATGTCTTCATCGAGCGTAACCGGTCCTTTGGTACCGCCAACAAGCTCAACGGTCACAATTGCATCCTCGGAATCAGCATCAACTTTCAAAGCAAGATAGTTTCCTTCCTGCTCAAGTATTGCTGCTGAATCCCGTGTATCCGGTAACATGCTTCAATGTACCGGTAATCTCGGACTCCCCGACAACAACATTCTCCTGTAACGAAATCTACTGTTTTCCCGAACAGATTGGCTTCCCCATCTTCGGGACTAACGGGAAAGCCGATTAAGGGTTTTCCGTTACATCCTCTTCGATCGCAATGGCAGAGTACACTCTGGTCAGAGCACCGGAGCATCTGGTTTCCAGAAGGGACTTCTCCTGGTTAAAGTCGATATCGAACTGCGTAAAGTGGGTGACTTCTCCGCCCTTCGTAGCGCCCAGAGTAGTCATTCAGATTCGTGATGATAGCGAGCAGCTTCTTGGTCTTGCTGTCATCCGTCTTACGGGTCTTGCCCTCGAACTGCTCGGCAGTGATGAATCTCCCGACATTGAAGGCAGACGCAAGCTCCGCCTTGGAAGCATAAATTCTGCGGCCGTTCATATCACGGGCCAGAAGCATCACATTGAGCATATGCGGGGTAATGTACATATCCGGGAGTACCGGTACCCTTGTAATGTTCCCTCGCATACAGAACCGCATTGATCATAGCTTCAGCGTAAATATAATTTTCACCGAAGTTTACCCCGGTGTTGGTACCCTGAAGTTCCTTTTTTGCAGCTTCAACATCCAAATCGGCGTGAATAGTGTAGAGGTCGTCGTCCGTCCAGATGGGTCTGATCTTATCCGGATCGATCTTGCCCTCGTCGCCGTCTTCACGGCCGTCACCCAGCATCATCGCAATGGCCAGCTCTTCGTTAAGCATCAGGCGGTCGATGTCATACAGGTACTTCACGTAATCGAAGTCGGTAATGTCAACGATGTCATCACGATGCAGAGCATTCTTCACATAAACAGTCTGCGGATCGGTGGTTCTGCGCACCAGCTTGAAATTACCGGCCTGCTGCTTCTCTTTTCCTTTCTTGTAGCCTCTGGCGCGAAGAGCGTCAATGCCACGAATGTCTGTCTGGCTGGTTCTGATTCTGGAAATCGGCTCTTATGTACCTTTCTCATTACATTGGTAATCCAGCCCTGGTCGTTGGTAATGAGTTCAGGTGCGCCCGGACGTACTTCCTGGTATTCCGGGAACAGGCTCGTCACTGTTTCCGTCGCCAGTCTGAACAAAGCCGCCGCTGACCGCATCATGCTGAAGGCCATTCTGCTCGCATAAAGCTGAAGAGCCGTCTGGAAAGTACCAACCTGACTGGTCTTCGCCATCTTAATGATGTCTTCCTGCGCGGAATGGGTCAGAAAGCCACCGGTCTCGTTTTTCTTATCGTTGTCAAACACGTTATGCTTCATCTCGGTATTTCCTCCTTTAGAATCGTCATCATTTTTATCTTCGGGCTCATCGGTTTCCCCGATAGCCTGTCCGATCATTGCATAAACCACATTTTTCTGCTTTTCATTGAGGGTATTAAATACCTGCTCAATTGTCTCGTCATCTTCCTCAGGCTTTTCTTCAGAAGTCTTATCTTCCTTAGATTTGGATTTCTCCTCCGTCTTCTTTTTCCTCGGATTTGTCATCCTCCTCGGCGGAATGATAAATCATAATGTTCTCGTCATATCCAATAATGGTACGGTCTTCTGAAGTCTCACCGTGAGCCATAACAGAATCAATGAAAGCTCCCGGATTGGCTCCGGCCAGAACAAGGCTCAGTTCGTAGATAACGCCATGCATCACACTCGCTCCGGCCTGTTTAAGCTGACCGGCACAAATAGAAAGCGAACGAACATCTCCATGCTGAACCAGCTTCTTCGCTGCCTGTCCAGATTCGCTGTCATTGAAACTACAGTAGGCATAAACGCCCTCATCACGATTTTCCAGCACCCCATGACCAAGCACACAATTGGGATCGGAATGATTATGTCCCCAAATTAGTGGAACAGTTTGTCCATTCTGGTTCTTAAACGCATCCCTTTTGATGGTACGGCCATCGGTGCAAAGAAGATCGTTTCTAGTGGCCCAACCACTAAAATCGTATTTCTCCATTTTGAAAATCACTCCTTTTTGTCAGTATTGCGCGAAAGCTGCATTGTTACTTCCTCCGTTTCCGCTTCTTCACCGCTTTTATTCAGGAAGCTATCTTGTCAAACTCTTGCTGATAAAGATCTTCATAAGTGGCATCAAGATTTTCTTTGCCGCTTTATAAGCTTCCCTTGCGCCGGTAACGGCAGCCTTTAACTCTGTACTGACTTTTTCTCTTTCTGATTTAGCATTCGCAGAATTATCAGCCTCTCTTCTTTAGCGTCTTCGGTAATTCGCTTCTTTTTACGACTTGCGGAAGTCCTCACCTCTTCCTTTTCAGCTTTCGCCTGCTCACTCACCTTAGCTTTATCCTCGCTGGCATCATCACGAAGCTTTGCGATTTTTCTCGTTGCGCTCCGCCACTCGCTTTGCCCTTTCCTCTTTGGATAATCCGGAAGGAATTTCTATCGCCATCAAGCGTTCAATCTCAGCATTTTTCTTTTCGTCAATACGCTCTTTCTGGTCTTCAGCTTCCTCTCCAATATCCTCCAAATCGGATTTTTTACGAGAATCAACCCTACTCCTTCTTGACGAAGATTCCTCGGTAAGCTGAGCATTCAGTTCCTTTAATTTGGCTGAGATCTGCTCTCGGGTTGCCTTAGCCTTTGCTCTCAGTTCAGCAATTTTTTGTTCTCGCTTTTCCTGTTCTTCTTTTACTTTTTTCCTTCTTCTCGCTGGTTATCTCATTTTTTTGTATAAGCCCAGATTTCTTTACCTTCATCATTGAGCTTCGTTGTAGAACGACGCCCCTTAAGTTCTCTGGTTCTCATATAATATTCATGAGCTTTTTTACCGGGTCATAATAAGGAGATGCATAATGTTGAAGGAGCTCGTCAATATCCATTAGCTCTCCTCCTCATCATCGAAACATAGTTTCCTATAATTTCATCAATCTCCTTTTCAAGACCATCAAGCAGCTCATTTACGATGCTGTCGTAATCTTCTCCAGAATCACTTTCACCGGATTCGACATCAGAGCCCCCTCATTTGAAGGCTCAGATTTTGCCTCGCTGATATTGCTATTCTTCAACTCATCGGCTTTTCGGATCGTCAGACGGCTTCATGCCAATAATCTGCCGAATTTCGTTGGATGTCATAATCTCGTTTCTTGTGAATTTGTCAGCGATTTCTGACAGATCAGCTACTGGTACAAGTTTGAAGGGATCACGGAAGAACAGAATTGATTGCTTTTGAGATCTGGCCGTTTTGGTAAGGAACTTACGTTTCATTTCGTCAACGATTGCTGAAATGATTGGCTCAATAGTACGGTTATAATAGTTCAGCATGGTCTTCTCATCTGCGGAACCATCCAATATGCTCTGAGTGATACCTAACTGGCTGTAAAGCATACTCGTCAGATATTCAATCTGCTTCATCAGATTATTTTCCACAGAACGATTCAACTGTGTAATCCGCTCCGTACCATCGGTATATGCAATACCATATTTAGAACCGGCCAACTGGCGTTCAATCTCGACACGCCTCTTCTCAGCCTGTTGACGCCTTGCTTCTGTTTTTAATTACATAAGGAAGCTGGATAATTAAATCAAGTTTCCCCTGAACTGCTCTGCTCATCGACAACGTCCAATAAATTCAGCTTCCTTATCAAACGCTGCATCGTTGAATTCGGCTCATTGATTACTGCATAAAGCGGATTTTCAATAATCACAACTGTATCTTTGGGAACCACAATGTCTTCCTTTAATCCAGTCCGCTCATTATAAACTCTCGCTTTAATATGGCTTTGGAAACCATTCCAGAATCTTTCCGGTACGCATTGATTCGATTTTATATGAGCCTGTAGTATCAGGATCATCATCCGTATCAACCGGAATAATTGCCACACAGCCCTCATCGAGCATGGATAAAACAACGTCCTGAAGGAAAGCACGTCCCGTCTGGTCGATGTTGGCAGATAAATTCAGACAGTCATTTAACCCTGAAGGAATTTTTCTCAAGGAATCTTTCAGAGTCGTCCAGGCGGACGTGTTGGATGCTGATTGAAGCGCAATCCAATGCGATTCGATTATATACAGAGGTAACAATGGATCTCTCATTCCCTCTTGTAAGTCTTGGCGGTCGGGTCTGTATGAATATCCAACTCCTATGTCCCGATAGAAACCTGTTGGGTCTCTATTTAAAAAAGCGTTCCAGGCGTGTTTAATCCTGGAACCGATTGAAACTTCCATTTCGAAATCGTCACCTCCTTATTCGAAAGCATCTCGGTTGAGCTTGAAAGCGACAAACGCATCCATCATAGCTGCCACGGCATCAATCTTTGCGTCATATCGCTTTTTCAGCAATTTTCGGTTTCCATTCGTATCTTCCATAACGATACAGTTCCCCATCGCAAAGGTCATAAGTTCTTCATCAAACAAAAGCATCCGCTCCTCGAAAGTTTCTTTAACTCTCCCAAAGGAACGGATTCTGTCTTAGCACCCTGTATAACCTTCTCGATTCCAAACGGACCATTTTCAGATGACCATCGTTCGATGAACTCCTTTGCATTGTACGGGTCATACCCCAAACATCGAACATCGTATCCAAATTCTGCAATGTGGTTATCCAAATCCTCGTAGACTTCCATCATATCCAGAACAGTCCCCTCCAGGACAATCAGACTCCCCTCATTCATAAATTGGTCGTATTTGATTCTCATTGCTGCCGGAAGTTTCATCAGAGTAGATGAAGAAATGTAGTTCCTGGTTTTCACGCCAAAGGAGCCATTCGATAACGGAAAAGGAACGTAAAAGCACAGAAATCGTCCCCCCTGTGACAAATCAATTCCCAAAGAACAGGGCATCTGCCAGTAGCTTCTCTTCTTATGAGGAAAGGTTTCTTCATATGTGAAGTAATATGTGTAGCCCTCCATCGGCAATCCAAATCTCTTAGCCAAGATATCATTTCTGGCCGCTGGCGACTTCTCAGCTCTGTCGACATCTCTTTGATATGTCTCGTAACTTACTGTTTTACCAATATTGGGATTTGCTTTTAGCCACATATCTGGATTGCCCACTTCATCCACGGAATCGAGTTTATACCACCAGATTGATACATGAGGATTGACATAATCACCTTTGAGAATGTCCATCGGACGCAATCCCTGAAGCTTTATGATGGACATTGGACGTACTTCCAGAAGCGAACCTGTAAGAAAATTTTCGATGCCCTTTTTGGTGGAGGCCAGTTTCATTCTCTTTGCTTTAGAACCAGTCGTATTCTGCAAAGAACCTTCCGTTAGAACCGGAACAATGGGCCTCTCGACCGGGTAATTGCAGTTCGGAAGGGCGACATCACTTCATCTGCCTGCTTCATGGTAGGGGCTGTCGTGACCTGATGCGTTGTCGAGGTATCGATATTTAATCCATAAGATTGGACGCAGGTGTCATATAAAGATTTAGCAGCCCCTCGTCCAACAATGAGATATTGTTTCTTTATCAGACGCTGCTTAATTCTTTTTATTTACATATCGACCACCATGTCCATCTGAACTTGGCTCCCACACACTTCGTTCAACGAAGTAGTACCATCCATAAAGCTGCTCGCCCCATAATTTGAAAGAGTCCAGTAAATTCAAATCAGAGCCATCTGTCAATGTTAGTTCTGATTCGCAATAGGCAATCCATCCTTCAACGGCCTGGTCATCGTAGTAAATACCAGGATTGGCTATCAGGTCGTCAATTCGGTTCATCTCCATAGAGACTTCTTTACAAACCGGTATCTCTCCCTTATTATGGCATCCCGAAACATGCCGTAGTATTTGGGAACGGCAGTGTTCGATAATGCCATAATTGAATCACCTACTTGCTGGTTGCTTTCTTGATAACCGCATCAATCCCCTTCGTCATGTATTTCGATACATAATTAGTGGCAGTCTGCTTTGCAGCATTGGTCAGCACGTCCTGTACAAACTTTCTGCCGACAGAAATTTCTGAACTGGTAAGCTGTTTATACTGCTTTTCCATCTGAAGACGGTTAATCTTTGAACGGAGTTCCGAATCGGACATCTTTTTAACCTCGTCATCGGAACTGTTCTTTTTCCACTTGCTCTCGCAAGCTGTTCAGGAGTTCTTCGGACACCCCATTTCATCCCAAGAATCCCATGATGCTGTAACAATGCTTCATTACTCATTTTGAATCTCCCTCCTTTGCGATATATGATGTCACCCCATTTGCTGCATTTCCGGTTTCGTAATACGGGACTTCTGTTACCACAATATTTCGATCCAGAACTTTATTCTCGGTATCCAGCATCTGAGATTGGAACGCTTTTGGTGTTATCCTGTACTCACCGTCGTAGGATTCGTATTCTTCAGATTTTTCCTCATCTGTTTCCGCGGCAACATTCAGTCTCCACTCTGCCTCGGCAATCATCTTTTTCCATGGATGCTATCACAGCAGAACTCAACGGCGGATCAAATATCAGCCTTACCTTCATATGCATGTAGGACTTTACTAGCTGTAATTTCGTCTCATCGGAAATGAATTCTTTCCACGTAGTGCTTTTATCCTGAATGGAGAATCCCGATGGTGGACCAACGCCGAGTTGCGTCAAGATCATAAATACCGAATTGATATGTATGATAAGGTCTGAATCGAAGTGTTCGTACTCTTCTGTAATACCTAGCATCTTTTTAATTGATGTAAGTATACTTTCCATAATCTCTATAACCTCCTCTCCATCAATGTTTCCAGGGACATGTATCGTTTCTGCTTCGAACAACGGGTTCTGTGATGAGAAGGCTTTCATCTCCATAGTGAATGGCATTATGCGTTGTAAGAATTGTTGAGATTAGTTACTCAGGATTTAAAAGGAAATCGCTCCTCTTTAAAATATCCTCAGCGGAAATCGGATTCATATGGTGAATCAGTATCTTTCCATATATCTCGTGGCCTTCCATTCCAAGGTCACATCCGTTATCTCTAATAATCACAAAATCACGAACGGCCTTCCATTCCATAGAACGATAAAAAATCTGATTCAGATATCGGTCAAACCCAAAAGTGTCTGCACCGACAACTCCGCCCAAACGAAGATACTCATATCGCTCTTTGAAAGTCTTTAATTTTGATAATTCCGAATAGGTCCTAATCATCGTCGCTACCCTGTCCACTATATATACGAAACGCATTGATGGCGTCCTTATAGAGATCCTTGATTTCGTCGGTGGAGTCGATTGCTCTCACTTTTGCCCGCAACAGATTGTTCTCTTCCTCCAGTCGCTCTTTTTTCGAGCTTTCTCTGGAAGAACCCAGTTTCAGATAGTGAGTAATGACCTGAGAAGAAGCAGTCCCTTCCAGCAATTGCTTTTCGGCCAGGTCAACAGCCAGAGAAATCATCTGAAGCTCCCTTGCTTCCGGAGTCAAAGCAGGACGAATCTTCTTGGAAGAGCCAGTTGATTCAGAACTCTTTGCTTTTCTAGCCATTTACTGCCTCCTTCCCATCTGTTTTCAATAGTTTCATAAAGTTTTCCGGCAGTATTTAAAAGAACCCACAAGGCTGACTGTAACTTTTTTTACCGAAAGGAGAAAAAAGAGTAAAAAGAACCACAGCTTATTACTTAGCCAACCTTATGAGCTCTGTTAAATACTGCCGGAAGGTAAAAACATTCTCCGAAAAAAATACCCCCGGGGAATTTTCAAAGACCGCCGCGATGATGGAGGGTGCGATTTTTCTACCCCCTATACCATCTGATACCTAGATAGCCACCGCATCTCGCGTAACTTTTTTGTAAATGTTTCGGAAATCGTATCTTACGATCTCATCAATTGCTCGTTCAACTTCCAAGTCATTCTCTTCATCGGAGAGTTGGTCGAGTTCTGGCAATTCTACCAAGATACGAACATGAATGATAACCTTTTTCCTCATCAAACAGCAACCATGAAGTGAACTGTTCAAATGGATCGAAAGGATTGTCAATGGTTGTAAGCATACACTTCTTCGCCATTTACTTTGTTCACTCCTTTCCATTCAGATACTTCGACACAGTAGAACTGGAAACACCCAAAGCTGCTGCTATCTCAGCAGTGCTATAGCCAGAAGCATTCAGCGCCGCAATACGATTCACTTTTGCGGAGCTAAGGGTTGTTGTTGCACGAGGGGGTAGCTCTCTGTCTGACTGTATCTATGTTTGTATTGTTGAGAATCTGGGTAAGCTTGTTCTCGCTGATGGCGCCAGCCTGAATCGCTTCCCATTCACGATCTGTAATCTCGACAGGGGTTCTCTTGGCACCAACAGCAGTACGGGCCGCAGTAAGGGGCCTGTTGATTAGCCTTCTTGATTTCGGCCTTTGTCATATCGGGATTGTCTTTCTTCTTGGCGGCCACAATAGAATTCGCCATG
>VOFD01002017.1_pt1 | contig 19577 bp, 31 predicted proteins | sample 5384101 | NCBI WGS metagenome assembly VOFD01 (sample SAMN12384723, study PRJNA508395) | human gut metagenome | isolation source: healthy gut C | host: Homo sapiens
GAATGTCGGGCGGAGTCGATTCATCTGTGGCGGCGATCTTTGCTGAAACAGCAGGGCTATGATGTGGTCGGTGTGACGATGCAGATCTGGCAGGATGAAGCCGAGGAAGTCCAGCAGGAAAACGGTGGATGCTTTGCGGGTTGAGTGCGGTGGATGATGCAAGAAGAGTGGCAGAGACGATCGGTATACCATATTATGTGATGAATTTTAAAGACGATTTTCGGAAAAATGTCATGGATTATTTTGCGGATTCTTATCTGAATGGACAGACGCCGAATCCATGTATCGCCTGCAACCGCTATGTCAAGTGGGAAGCACTTCTGGAGCGGAGCCTTCAGATTGGGGCGGATTATATTGCAACCGGTCATTATGCAAGGATCGAAAAAGTCGCCAAATGGGCGTTATGCGATCCGCAATTCTGTGACAGCGGCAAAAGACCAGACCTATGCTCTTTATAACCTGACACAGAGACAGCTTGCCCACACTCATGCCGGTTGGTGATTATGAGAAACCACAGATCCGCAAACTGGCAGAAGAAGCTTATCTGCCGGTGGCACACAAGGCGGACAGCCAGGATATCTGTTTCGTACCGAATGGCGATTATGCTTCCTTTATCGAAGAATATACCGGAAAGACCGTTCCGGAAGGCAATTTTGTGACACCGGACGGGAAAATCCTCGGAAGACACAAAGGGATCATCCATTATACGGTCGGACAGCGAAAAGGTCTGGGAATTTCACTTGAGAGAGGGCTTTTGTCACAGAGATCCGACCACAGACAAACGAAGTGGTGATCGGAAACCGTGCCCAGGCCTGTCAGACGGTTCTTCGTGCCAACCATTTAAATTTCATGGCAAGGGAAGATATTCAGGAAGAAGATCATGTATTTGCAAAGATCCGCTACAATCACAAAGGGGCATACTGCCATGTAAAGCGGACCGGAGAAGATGAGATTACCTGTAATGCAAATAACTGCCCATGGGGAGAGTTAAAAGTAGACGTTGTATTAGAGTGCTCCGGTTTCTACACATCCAAGGAGAACTAGAAAAGTTGTTATCTCTGCTCCAGCAGGAAATGACCTTCCTACTATCGTATACAACACCAACCACAAGACATTAAAGGCTTCTGATACCATCATTTCCGCAGCTTCCTGTACAACAAACTGCTTGGCACCGATGGCAGACGCTCTTAACAAATACGCTCCGATCCAGTCCGGTATCATGGTAACCATCCATGCTTATACAGGAGATCAGATGACTCTTGACGGACCGCAGAGAAAGGGTGACTTAAGAAGATCCCGTGCAGCTGCAGTTAACATCGTTCCAAACAGCACCGGTGCTGCAAAAGCTATCGGCCTGGTTATTCCGGAACTGAACGGCAAACTGATCGGTTCTGCACAGCGTGTACCGACCCCTACAGGTTCTACTACAATCCTGACAGCAGTTGTTAAGAAAGCCGGCGTTACAAAGGAAGACATCAACGCAGCTATGAAGGCAGCAGCTACCGAGTCCTTCGGTTACAACACAGATGAGATCGTATCTTCAGTGATATCGTTGGTATGAGATTCGGTTCCTTGTTCGATGCTACCCAGACTATGGTAAATCAGGACAACTGGAACAAGTATGAAGTTCAGGTTGTTGCTTGGTATGACAACGAGAACTCCTATACATGTCAGATGGTAAGAACCATCAAATACTTCTCCGAGTTAGCATAATTGTTAAATCAGAGAAAGAAGACCTTGTTCTCGGACAATCACGTGATAGACTCAGAAAGGGGTCGGGTCTTTTATGGACCGGGTCCCAAGGATGCACACATTAGAAAATATTAAAGGAGGAAATAAGAATGTCATTAAACAAAAAAATCAGTTGATGATATCAACGTAAAAGGCAAAAAGAGTCCTTGTAAGATGTGACTTCAACGTTCCGCTGATCGATGAAAAATCACAGATGAGAACCGTCTGGTAGCAGCTCTTCCAACGATCAAAAAACTGATCGCTGACGGCGGAAAAGTAATTCTCTGCTCTCATCTTGGAAAACCGAAAGGAGAACCAAAACCAGAGCTTTCTCTTGCACCGGTTGCAAAGAGACTTTCCGAGAACTGCTTGGCAAGGAAGTTGTATTTGTATCTGATTACAACGTAACCGGAGAGGCGCTACCAAGGCGGTAGAGGCTATGAAAGAGGGAGATGTTGTATTACTTCAGAATACACGTTACCGGTATTGAAGAAACAAAGAACGGAGAGGCATTTTCTAAAGACCTCGCATCTCTTTGTGATGTATTTGTAAACGACGCAGTTCGGTACAGCACACAGAGCACATTGCTCTAACGTTGGTGTTACCAAAGTTATGCGCAAAGGGCGATACCGCAGTTGTTGGATATCTGATGGAGAAAGAGATTGCATTCCTGGGCAATGCAGTTGAGAATCCAGTTCGCCCGTTCGTTGCAATCCTTGGTGGTGCAAAAGTAGCAGACAAGTTAAACGTTATCTCCAACCTGCTTGAGAAATGCGATACTCTGATCATCGGCGGCGGTATGGCTTTATACCTTCTTAAAGGCACAGGGTTAAGAGATTGGTAAATCCTTAGTAGACGACAGCAAGATCGACTACTGCAATGAGATGATGGCAAAAGCTGAGAAGCTTGGAAAAAACTTTTGCTTCCGGTAGATGCAGTGACTATCGCTGATTTCCCGAACCCGATCGACGCTCCGGATTGAGGTTGAGGTTTGCGACGTTAAGAATATGCCGGCTGACAGAGGGCTGGATATCGGACCGAAGACGGCTGAGTTATATGCAGAGGCTGTTAAGACAGCAAAGACCGTTGTATGGAACGGACCGATGGGTGTACTCGAGAATCCGACACTTGGCAAAAGGTACGATCGCTGTAGCAAAGGCACTGGCTGAGACAGACGCTACCACAATCATCGGCGGCGGGCGATTCTGCAGCAGCAGTAAACCAGCTTTGGTTTTGCAGACAAGATGAGCCATATTTCCACAGGCGGTGGAGCATCCTGGAATTCCTGGAAGGAAAAGAACTTGCCGGGCGTTGTAGCAGCTAACGATAAGTAAACACTTAACGAAAACGAGCCAAAGGCGATGTTTTACAATATGTGAAAAGAGGATAAGATCATGGCAAGAAAGAAAAATTATTGCTGGTAACTGGAAAATGAACATGACTCCGAGTGAGGCAGTAAAATTAGTTGAAACTCTGAAACCACTGGTAAAAAATGATGAAGTTGATGTAGTATTCTGTGTTCCTGCAATCGACATCGTTCCTGTAGTAGAAGGCAGTGCAAAAGGAACAAACATCAGGTTGGTGCTGAAAATATGTACTTCGAAGAGAAAGGTGCCTACACAGGTGAAATCTCCCCGAATATGCTGGTAGATGCAGGCGTTAAATACGTTGTTCTGGGACATTCCGAGAGAAGAGGATACTTCGGAGAAACAGATGCAGATATCAACAAAAAATGCACAAAGCATTTGAGCATGGCCTGACACCGATCATGTGCTGCGGAGAAACTCTGGAACAGAGAGAGCAGGGTGTAACTATGGACTTCATCCGTCAGCAGGTTAAGATCGGATTCAGGGACTGACAGCAGATCAGGCAAAAGCATGGTTATCGCTTACGAGCCAATCTGGGCAATCGGAACTGGCAAAACAGCTACAACTGAGCAGGCTGAGGAAGTTTGCAAAGGCAAGATCCGCGAGTGCATCGCTGAAATCTATGATGACGCTACAGCAAAGAGAGATCCGTATCCAGTACGGCGGATGTCATTTAAAAAAGTGATAGTTATATAAATGTTTTTGTTATTGTTTCATATGAGAATGTAAAAACAGGCACGCCGACATGGTCGCAGACTTGGATCGGACGGAACGCACAACGAAGTGGCGGACAGTCCGATCAAGGGTTATAAAAATATCATGTATTCTCTGCATTTTTATGCAAATGAATGGAGCCATAATGAGCATGTCGGATGCAGTGGCAATGGTCAGATCAGTACGATAAATACCGGGAAATGGCTGAAAAGGCTGGATCAGACAAATGTGAGCTATTTCTGCTGGAGTTTGACAAACAAAAACGAGTTCAGTGCCTTATTGGCTCCGGGAAGCAGTAAAACAGGAAACTGGAAGAAAAAAGACCTGTCAGAGGCAGGTCGATATCTCCGTAAAAAATACCGGGCAAAACGATAGAATTTTGTTGAGAATGGCAGATGGCCTTGCTATAATGAAGAAAAAAGGAAAGGAAAGAATTTTATGGAAGAGAAAAGAACAGTTCCGGCGGATCATATCTTTGCCTGCTCCCATTGTGCCTGTTTCTGGTGTGGGTTAATATTCTGCCGGTATCTGCACAGACACAGTTGTCAGCATCCGCACAGATACAGAGTGCGACTCCGTGGGGTACGGAAACGGTAAAAGAAACCAGAGCATATTATGATGGTGCTTACTGGAGGGTTCCGGCCGGCTGGTATCATTATCAGCCGACGAAAGATGTATGGAAAGACTTGTTAGTGAGCAATTCGGAGGATTATTTCACAGACTACTATGTAGCAGTCTGGAAGAAAGCAGATGGCGGATACGAACTGGCAGGGCAGATTGGAGATGTGGCACATCAGGTTCAGGGAAGTACGAGCGTCAGTATCTGCTGGAACAAGGACGTGGATTATTATATTCAGATTGTTTCAGACAGCAAAGAAACATTTCGACTGGATGTCAGCTGGACACTTGAAATTACAAGACCGGAAGTTCAAGCGATGTGACTGTATCCGGGCAGATGGAAAAACAGAAGTTTCTGTTTCAGGCAAAGAAGAATTAAAATGGATACAGTATACCGTTCCGGAAGATGGAAGGTATAAAATCCGGTTTGCGGATGCAAAAATATGGCACGTGTGGATATTTATAAGTCGCGGGACGGATGTTTGACGGATTTGGGCGGTTTGGTACTGGATTTTAACCGGAACTATCAGGACTTCAAAAAGGGTGATATCCTTTATGTCCGCTGTACTTCCTGGCAGGATGCCACTTCCTATGAGCTTTCTATTAAAAAACAGAAGAACATTATTATGAGGAAAACAAAGAGCATGCCGGGACGGTACGCAGCAATACAAAAGCCAGCACCGTTGCAAATGCTCAGGCTCAGGCAGTGATAGAATATCTGAACGCAGTTTATAAGAATACAGACCGCGGACTTTATGTTGGACATATGGATCAGACGGATAAAAATGTACTGAAAAAACTGGCACAGAAGAGCACGGAAGGATGCACGACAGAAACGCAGAAAGCCGATGCGATCGTTCGCTGGGTAGGAAGAAATATCAAGTACGATACCAGTGCATCCAGTTATTCTCCGCAGGTATTCTACACAAGAACCGGTGACTGTTACGGAGATACCATGCTGATTGCGGATCTTGCCAGACTTTGCGGGTCTGCGTGCGGCTGTCGCAGAGGGATGGAAAGCAGATCTGACCAGATGGACGATCGAAGAGTTATCGGATATCACAGGACATGCCTGGAATTATATTTATGCAGACGGACAGTGGAGAATGTATGACGGTCTCTGGGGCAACTATAACATGACCGATCCGTCAGCAGTTGCCGCAAAGGGTTATTATTCTTCCGGTGTGGAGGGATTTATCTTATTGGAAAGGGTGTGGATTCTTCCTTTGCATCCATTTCTCTGGATGCCTGGGCACAGGTTTATCAGAATGGGGAATGGTCGCTTCTGCAATATGGCATGCCGATCAATGCTTATAAACGTGCATACTGGACAGACGACGACGGAGAATTTATAAGAGAAGATGAGACGGGTGTTGGATGGTCCTCAATCCGGGCAGATGATCGCTTTTATCCGGTGTTTGCAGAAGGCTATCAGGAAGATATCAATGGTCAGCTGCTTCGAGGAACATCCGGACAATATTATAAAGACGGAAGGCCAAGACCGGAAAATTCCAGACTTTATATAAATGGCTGGTTTGGGTATCCGCCGGAAGAAGGGGAAGAAGATCCGGTATGGGATTCTTACGCCGGAAAAGACGGCGTTCTTTACAATTACACGCTTGAGAATATTGATGGAACAATGTATTATTTTGGACAGACCGGTCATGCATTCAGACTGAATATGTCACCGGGTCAGTACTCCATGACTGATGGGGTTCTGACGGTTCCGACCGGGATCAGCGGTCAGATTCTTGCAGATCGTTCCATTCAGAAATATGCGATCCATAAAAATGAAAATGCCAAAATTGTATTTCGCGATTATGACAGCAGTCTGGTAGATGTCAGCGAAGACGGAACGATCACAACCAAACAAGAGGGTTATGTAACGATTTACTATGATGTTGTCTCGACGGATGGCAGATATTATGTCTCAAATGGGAGTATAGAATTTTTGATCTCCAATAAAGCAAAAACCGACGCCGGATTATGCAGACCGTCCGGTTGATAATTCTTCTTTTTCTTTGCTGATGACAGCAAAGGAAATGCTGATAACAGCGATGGAACAGAAAAAGTGATCGCACCGAAAACGTATGAACTTTCGAAAGAACAGTATGTATACAATGGAAAAGTGAAGACACCGGAAGTACGGATCTACGGCAAGCATGGAGATCAGGCGCCGGACACTGCCTTTACGGTGAAAAAAGCATCCGGAAGAAAGAATGTCGGAACATATACTTATAAAATCACGTTCCGCGGTGCATATAAAAATATGGAATCAAAACACTGACATTTGAGATTCTTCCGAAAGGGACAAATCTTACAAAAGTCGGCAGGGCGAAAAAGGCACTGACCGTAAAATGGAAAAAAGCAGACAGCAAAAATGCCGGAGAATCGAATTAACGGTTATCAGATCCGCTATTCCTTAAAGAGCGAGCATGAAGCAGTCTAAAATGGTTCGGGTAAAAGGTTATAAAAAGAGCTCTGCCAAGATCAGAAAACTGCAGGCAAAGAAAAATATTATTTACAGATCCGAACCTATATGACAGTCGGCAAAAAGACTTACTACAGCAAGTATCCGCAAAGAAAAATGCGATCACAAAATAAAATAAAATGCAGAAATAAAACAAAATACAAAGCAGAAAGGTGCAAATCATAATGAAAGAATACAAAGAAATCCAGGTGGCACTTTTAGGACTTGGAACCGTCGGACTCGGCGTATATAAAGTATTGCAGATGCAGAAAGAAGAAATGCAAACATAAGATCGGTACCGAGATCAAGATCAAGAAAATCCTGGTGCGAAATCTGAAAAAAAGCGACCGGGAAAATCGAAGATGCCTCTGTGCTGACAGACAGCTGGCAGGAGATTGTAAACGATGACGAGATTCAGATCGTGATCGAAGTAATGGGCGGCATGGAGCCGGCAAGAACGTATATCATGGAAGCGATGCAGGCAGGAAAACAGGTCGTGACGGCAAATAAAGACCTGATCGCGACCGATGGAAAAGAACTGATGGATCAGGCGAAGAAAAGCGGATGCGATCTGCTGTTTGAAGCGGCGGTTGCCGGTGCGATCCCGATCATCCGACCGCTCAAACAGTGCCTTGCCGGAAATCATTTGAGTGAAATCATGGGAATTGTCAATGGAACCACGAACTTTATCCTGACAAAAATGGCACAGGACGGCATGGAATTCGAAGAAGCCCTGGCACTGGCGACAGAGCTTGGCTATGCAGAGGCCGATCCGACCGCGGACATCGAAGGTCTGGATGCCGGACGAAAAAGTAGCGATCATGGCGTCGATCGCTTTCAATTCCCGTGTGACCTTTGACGATGTTTATACCGAAGGGATTACAAAGATCACCGCATCCGATATCCGCTATGCAAAAGAAACCGGCAGCGTGATCAAACTTCTCGGCGTGGCACGCAACACACCGGAAGGAATCGAAGTACGTGTCCATCCGATGCTGATCCCGGAAAGACATCCACTGGCATCCGTCAATGATTCTTTCAACGCCGTTTTTTGTACATGGTGATGCCGTGGATGATGCCATGTTCTACGGCCGCGGAGCCGGAGAACTGCCAACGGCAAGTGCGGTGGTCGGAGATATCTTTGATATTGCCAGAAACCTCAATATGAGTCTTTGCGGCAGGATCAGTCGCACCTGCTACAAACAGCCGCCGATCAAAGCAATGGATGACATCTGTTCTAAATACTTCCTGCGTATGCTGGTAGAAAACGAGCCGGGTGTCCTGGCGCCGTAACCGCCGTGTTCGGCGACCGCAAAGTCAGCATCGAGCAGATCATCCAGAAAAAGAAGATCGGAGAGCTGGCAGAGATTGTAGTCATCACCGAAAAAGTAAAAAGAACGCCATGTAAAAGACTCTCTGAAAGCATTTGAAGAGATGACAGCAGTGAAAAAAGTGTCATCTGTGATCCGCGTGTACGGAGAGTAGGGAGATTGAAAGAAATTTCAGAAGTTTTTGCATTAATCATGGTAGAAACGATATGAAAATAGAATGATAACTGTAAAACGAATAGGGAAATAGTTATGAAAATACCTTGTGATTTGAACAAAATGAGGAAAACTATAGTAATTGTAACGCACGATCCTAATGTAGTTCAATATGCATCTAAAAGTATTACTTTATAAGAAAAAAATAATGCAAAAGTAATCAAGTTTGAATGTAATTAAAGAGAAAGAAGATGAGTGAAAACCGTCAGTAAAGGTATAACTAAATAATAAAAATTAAAAAGTAATATTGAAAATTAAAATGTTATATGCTATAATGCTGTTCGGGCGATAAAATGGGAAAATAAAGATTCATTAAACAGAAAACCTCTGGTACTGCCATACCAGAGGTTTTTTTTGTTATTTTTTTTGCAGAAAATAACAAAACTGAGGTCAGGTTATCGTTGATTTAAGAATTGACGGCTACCTGAAAATCATGTAGAATAAATGCGAAGCAAATATGGTTAAAGAATCCGGGGTTTTTAAGCTCCGGCATCATCATTATAATATAAAGGAGAAATGGAAAAATGAGCAAAAAACCAACCGTATTAATGATTCTTGATGGATATGGTCTGAATGATAAGGTAGAAGGCAACGCAGTAGCACAGGCGAAAACACCGGTTATGGACAAGCTGATGGCAGAATATCCATTTGTAAAAGGAAACGCAAGCGGACTGGCGGTCGGTCTTCCGGACGGACAGATGGGAAATTCTGAAGTAGGGCATATGAATATGGGCGCAGGGCGCATCGTGTACCAGGAACTGACCAGAATCACAAAAAGAAATCCAGGATGGAGATTTCTTCAAAACGAAGCACTGCCGCATGCAGTAAAGAGTGCAAAAGAAAACGGAAGTGCCCTGCATCTGTTCGGTCTGCTCTCTGACGGCGGTGTACACAGCCACAATACACACCTGTACGCACTGCTTGAGCTGGCAAAAAGAGAAGGTCTGGAAAATGTTTACGTACATTGTTTCCTTGACGGTCGTGACACACCTCCTGCATCAGGCAAAGGCTATGTAGAACAGCTCGTTGATAAAATGAAAGAGATCGGCGTCGGACAGGTTGCAACTGTTATGGGACGTTACTATGCGATGGATCGTGATAACCGCTGGGATCGTGTAGAACTTGCATACAATGCTATGGTAAAAGGCGAAGGTGCAGAAGCAGATGCGGCATCTGTGCAGTACAGAATTCTTACGACAACGGAAAGAACGATGAGTTCGTAGTTCCGGCTGTTGTTAAGAAAGACGGAGCACCGGTTGCAACAATCAAAGACAAAGATTCCGTAATCTTCTTTAACTTCCGTCCGGACCGTGCAAGAGAGATCACCCGTGCATTCTGTGCAGATGAGTTTGACGGATTCGAAAGAGAAAAGAGACTGGATCTGACTTATGTATGCTTCACAGAGTACGATGAGACGATTCCGAATAAAGAAGTAGCATTCCAAAAAGTTTCTATCACAAATACCTTCGGTGAATTCCTGGCAAAGACATAACATGACACAGGCAAGAATCGCTGAAACAGAGAAATATGCACATGTTACTTTCTTCTTTAACGGTGGAGTAGAAGAACCAAACAAAGGAGAAGACAGAATCCTCGTAAAATCCCCGAAGGTTGCTACTTATGACCTGAAACCGGAGATGAGCGCTTACGAAGTATGCGACAAAGCTGACGGATGCCATCCGTTCCCAGAAATATGATGTTATTATCATCAACTTTGCGAACCCGGATATGGTGGGTCATACCGGTATCCAAAAGCAGCGATCGCAAAGCGGCAGTGGAAGCAGTCGATGAATGTGTAGGCAAGACCGTAGAAGCTCTGAAAGAAGTAGACGGACAGATGTTCATCTGTGCAGACCACGGAAATGCAGAGCAGATGGTGGATTACGAGACAGGTGCACCGTTTACCGCACATACGACGAATCCGGTACCGTTCATTCTGGTAAATTATGACGAGAACTATACACTGCGTGAAGGCGGATGCCTGGCAGACATCGTTCCAACTATGATTGAGATGATGGGTATGCGGCGACCGGCTGAAATGACAGGAAAATCTCTGCTGGTACGCAAATAATTTCTGAAGATCAGTCTTTGTATATGCAAAGCGATGTATAAAGAAAAAAAAAAGGACACACTATCCACAAGGAGGTGTGTCTTTTTTTATGCAGAAATTCATTGCAATCAAAGATGTGTACGCAGGAAATTCTGGATTCCAGAGGGAATCCTACGATAGAAGTGGAAGTACTGGCTGATACTGGAACAGCGGAAAATTGATGAAAAACTCTGTCATATAGATGGAACAGAGAACAAAAGAAAATCTGGGGCAAATGCAATTCTTGGCATATCAATGGCAGTAGCTCAGACGGCGGCAAAGGCACTGCATCTGCCGCTGTATCAGTATCTTGGCGGAACGTTTGCCCATCAGATGCCGGTGCCAATGATGAATATTTTAAATGGAGGACGTCATGCATCCAATACCGTCGATCTCCAGGAATTTATGATCATGCCGTTTGGGGCAGAGAATTTTTCAAAAGGACTTCAGATGTGTGCAGAGATTTACCACACACTGAAAAAGATTCTGGATGTCCGGGGGTTATCAACCGGAGTTGGAGACGAGGGCGGATTTGCCCCGAACCTGAAAAAAATTCAGAAGAAGTTCTGGATGTCATTGTGGAAGCGGTCGAGAAGAGCGGTTATCAGATGAAAAAGATATTATGATCGCACTGGATGCGGCGGCTAGTGAACTTTACGATGAAAGACAGGGAATTTACCGGTTTGAAGGAGAAGGAAAAGAACGCACCACAGAAGAGATGATCGCATATTATAAGAGACTGACTGAAAAATATCCGATTTTTTTCCATCGAAGACGGACTGTTTGAAGATGACTGGATCGGATGGAAACACCTGACGGAAGAACTGGGGCAGAAAGTACAGCTGGTGGGTGATGATCTGTTTGTGACAAATCCCAGACGCCTGCGAAAAGGCATAAAACTCGGGGCCGCCAATGCGATCCTGGTCAAAGTAAATCAGATAGGAACACTGACGGAAGCGTTTGAAGCGATCGAACTTGCAAAACGGAGCGGGTACGCTGCGATCATCTCGCATCGTTCCGGTGAAACAGAGGATACGATGATTGCGGATATCGCAGTTGCCACAGGAGCCGGACAGATCAAAACAGGAGCTCCGTGCCGCGGCGAAAGAATTGCAAAATATAACCAATTATTGCGTATTGAAGAGCATATTTAAGTTGACAAAGAAATACAAACTATGCTAAACTGTTTTTGTTTGGTATAGGAGGTGTTAATGTGGAAATCTTGAGAACAGTTATCAATATACTCTTTATTTTGGATTGTATCGCACTGACCGTTATCGTATTGATGCAGGAAGGAAAGTCCGCAGGGCTGGGAGCTATTGCAGGTGCAAAGAGATACTTACTGGGGGAAAGAACAAAGGCCGTTCTATGGAAGGAGCACTTGTGAAATCCACAAAGTTTCTTGCAATCGCATTTATCGTAATTTCCATAGTTCTGAATCTGAATTTCTAAGAAACCTGCAGAATTGTCACAGGCAGGTTCTTTTGAACGCATGACACGTTAAAACACTCTTGTGGTTGGTAACTGCAAGGGTGTTTTTAGCGTTACCGGTCAGAAAAAACAGCACACCGATTCCCCGCATGATGAACAAGGAGGGTAACATGGACAGCAAACAGTTAGAAAAAAAGAAAAAAAGGTTCTTTTAGACCTGATGAACGATAAAATATATGTACCGATGAAGATCAAGGAGCTTGCTATCATCCTCCAGGTGTCAAAAGAAGAACGGCCGGATCTGGAGCTGGTCCCTGAATGAACTTCTGGCAGAGGGCAAGATTGAAATCTCCAAAAGAGGCAAGTATAAAATTGCAAAAGAAAAGACGGTTACCGGAACCTTTGTGACGCATCCGAAAGGCTTTGGTTTTATTGAAGTGGAAGGCAGAGACGATGATATTTATGTTTCAGAAGAAAACATCGGCAATGCTTTTTACGGAGATGTGGTTCAGGCGACTCTGATCTCCGGGACGACCGGGAAACGTCAGGAAGGACGCATCACACAGGTCATCTCTCATACGGTCACGGAAGTGGTTGGCATCTATGAACAGAGCAAACATTTTGGCTTTGTGATTCCGGACAACCAGAAAATCCTTCAGGATATTTTTATCCCGCAGGAGTGTGCCAAAGGTGCGGTAAACGGCCATAAGGTGATCGCAGAGATTACTTGGCGGCGGAAGAAGAAAAAGCCGGAGGGCAGGATCACAAAGATCATCGGCCATATCAGTGATCCGGGGACGGATGTACTTTCTATTGTTTATGCAAAAGATCTTCCGTTTGAATTTCCGGAAAAGGTGCTCAATCAGGCAGAACGAGTGAAAGATGAGGTCAGTGAGGCAGATATGCAGGGCAGACTGGATCTTAGAAAGGTACCGATGGTCACGATCGATGGTGAAGATGCCAAGGATCTGGATGATGCTGTATCACTGGAAAAGGATGGAAATATCTGGCATCTGGGCGTGCATATCGCAGATGTCACGAATTATGTGCAGGAGAACAGTGCACTGGACTGGGAGGCAAAGAAACGCGGAACAAGTGTGTATCTTGTGGATCGGGTGATCCCGATGCTTCCGAGAAGACTCTCAAATGGCATCTGTTCTTTAAATGCAGGATGCGACCGGCTGGCACTGAGCTGCCTGATGGACATCGATGAGAAGGGCAAAGTGATCGGCGCCAGATTGCGGAGACGGTGATCTGTGTGGATCAGCGAATGACCTACACCAGCGTGAAGAAGATTCTGGAGGATCAGGACGCAGAAGAAATCGAAAAATATCAGGAATTTGTCCCGATGTTTGAAAAGATGAGAGAACTGTCAGAACTGCTTCGCAAAAACCGCCATGCACGCGGTTCAATCGACTTTGATTTTCCGGAAGCAAAGATTATCCTGGATAAAAAAGGAAAACCGGTTGATATCAGACCATATGAGGCAAATACAGCGACAAAGATTATTGAAGATTTTATCTTCGCTTGCAAATGAGACAGTAGCATCCGAATATTTCTGGCAGGAAATTCCGTTTTATACCGTGTCCACGATACACCGGATCCGGAAAAAATCCAGGCACTTGCAGAATTTATCCGCAATTTCGGATATGGACTGAAAGGTGTCCAAGACGAAGTCCATCCAAAAGAACTGCAGAAACTCCTCTCCAGAGTTGCAGATTCACCGGAAGAGGCACTGATCAGTCGTTTGACCCTGCGTTCCATGAAACAGGCGAGGTATTCGACAGAATGTACCGGACATTTCGGACTGGCACGAAGTATTACACGCATTTCACCTCGCCGATCCGCCGCTACCCGGATCTGCAGATTCACCGCATCATCAAGGAAAATCTGCGTGGCAGATTAAATGCAGAGCGGATCGCACATTATCAGGAGATCCTGCCGGAAGTGGCAGAACATTCCAGTAAGACGGAGCGAAGGGCAGATGAGGCAGAGCGTGATACCGATAAAATGAAAAAAGCAGAATACATGCGGCAACATATCGGTGAAGAATATGAAGGCGTAATCTCAAGTATTACATCCTGGGGCATGTATGTAGAACTTCCAAATACCATCGAGGGACTGATACATGTTGCAAATCTTTACGATGACAGGTATTATTATAATGAAAATACCCATGAGATGGTCGGCTCAGATCTTGGAAAGGTTTACAAACTCGGTCAGAGCATCCGTGTACGTGTGCTTGATGCTGATAAAGAAAATGCAACAATTGATTTTGTGCCTGCAGCTATTTGGGGATAAGTCAGAGACGGAGGAAAGATATGGGAGCAGAATCCATAAAACTGATCGCAAACAACAAAAAGCATATCATGATTATTTTATCGAAGACACGTATGAGGCAGGGATTTCTCTTCACGGAACAGAGGTTAAATCCCTGCGAATGGGAAAAATGCAGCGTAAAAGAATCCTTTGTCCGTATTGAAAACGGCGAAGTGTTTATTTATGGTATGCACATCAGCCCATATGAAAAGGGAAATATTTTTTAATAAAGATCCGATGCGTGTAAAAAACTGCTGATGCATCGCTATGAGATCAATAAGATCGAAGGAAAGATCGCAGAAAAAGGATACACACTGGTTCCTTGAAAGTATATTTTAAAGGCAGTCTGGTAAAAAGTCTCTATCGGTCTTGCAAAAGGTAAAAACTGTACGACAAACGACAGGATATCGCAAAAAAGATATGCGAAGAGAAGCAGAGCGTGAATTTAAGGTGCGTAATCTGTAAAGATGGAAAACGCACAGAGATAAAAAGATGCAAAGAAAAATAAAAAGTGAAAATTTTAAAAAGACACTTTACAAAAATGAATTTCAGGTGTAAAAATAAACTGCACTGTAAGATTATCTTCAAACAAACCAGGGCTTGTACTGGTTTCGACGGGGTTTTGCAGTCAGGGGAAGCCATCTGCGGTAAGGACCGCACAGTAAACCGGAAACTAAATATAAACGCAGAAGATAATTACGCGTTAGCAGCCTAAGGGCTGCTTGTCGGCAGGAGGTTGCTCACAGCTTCCCCAACCGGCATCAAATCCTGTGAGGCACTCTGTGGCCAAAGCTTTGCGGCGGCAGAAGAACTTATGAAGCTACTGAGGCTGTGAACCTGTCATTAGGTGCACCGTTGAGGAACGTTAAAATAATGACTGTGATGGGAGATGCCTTGATGAATAGGCTTTCGGACAGGGGTTCGATACCCCTCAGATTATCCTGAAAAGCCCGATTTTATCGGGCTTTTTTTTGTTATCTTTTTAACTGTGCCGCATTTTGTACACGTTTTAGATAAGATGTGTGGACTTTTAAAAAATCATGTTAAAATTAGATATGTTTTAGCAACATTTGACAACATAACTAAGAGGAGGAAGTTTATGTTTAAGAAAAAAAATGAAACAGATCGGTGCTATGGCCATGGCGGCGAGCATGATCCTTGCTTCTGTACAGCTCCGCCGCTTGCAGCAAATGCAAAGCAGAGAATACCAACCTGGCATTGAGTGCAACGGCAACAGCATCCAACTCAGAAGGCGGAAACGAAATCGCAAAGATCAATGACGGTAATATGAACACCAGATGGTCACATGATCAGAGTAATACTTCATGGGCACAGCTTGCCTGGGCTGAGAGCAAAACCATGAAGAGTTTTGTTATCAACTGGCGACGAAACAATGCAGTTAATTATACACTGCAGGTATCTGATGATGGTCAGACATGGAGAGATGTATACACTGCAACACAGGCACCGGCAACGACAACGGACAAGATTACACTGGATACTGCAGTTACCGGAAAATTCCTGCGGTTAAATGTTACAAAGATTGAACCGACCAATGCAGGAGTTACCTGGAATGCAATTTCTGTATGGGAACTGCAGGTATACGAAGGTGATATTCAGATACCAGAACACAAGCCGCAAAGATTGCGGATTCTATGACTGCTCCGACCGTTACAGCAGATACGACAAAGATTCCGATGCCGACCGTTCCGGAAGGATATACGGTAGAGTTTGATGCAGATTATGAGCAGATCATCGGAAGTGACGGCACTGTTTACAAACCGCGCAGACCAAGACCGTAAAAAGGATTTTACCAGATCAGCAATGCAGACGGCACAGACAAAGCACAGTCCGCAGAGTTTACCATTACGGTTCCGGGACGTTATACAGATGCAGAAGGAGCCAATGCAAAACCGGATGTCATCCCGGCACTGCAGGAATGGCATGGTGAAACCGGTGATTTTGTGATCCAGAGCGACAGTAAGATTGTTTATGCAGACGGACTGGAAGCAACGGCAAAACAGTTTGCAGAAGATTACAAAGATATCACAGGAAACGATATCCAGACCGTAAAAGGCGGCGAATCCGATGCCAAAAAGGTGATTTTTATCTGACACTGAACAGCACAGACCAGGGGCTTGACGAAGAAGGCTATATCATGACGATCGGTGACAGCGTAAAGATCGAAGCAGAAAAAAGCAACCGGTGCATACTGGGGCGTGATCAGTGCACTGCAGATTTTAAAACAGAACAAAACAACGATTCCGAAAGGTATCACAAGAGATTATCCGAAGTACGAAGTGCGTGGGTTCATGCTCGATGTCGGAAGAAAAGCTTTTGATTTCAATACCGTAAAGGAATTTGCAAAGAACATGGCATGGTACAAGATGAACAACTTCCATCTGCACCTGTCCGACAACCTGATCTTCCTGGAAGATTACGCTACGATTGATGAAGCGGTAGAGAATGCATATGCAGGTTTCCGTCTGGAATCTGAAATTCCAAATCTGACATCAGAAGATACATACTATACAAAAGAGGAGTTCCGTTCTTTCATTAAAGACAGCAGAACCATGGGTGTCAACATCATTCCGGAATTTGATATGCCGGCACATGCCCTGGCGATCACAAGAGCCTTCCCGAACCTTATGACCAAAGAGGCAGGCGGCAATCATAAATATCTGATCGAGGAACTGGACATCCGAAAAGATGGTGCACTGGATGCAGCCAAATCCGTATGGGCACAGTACTTCGAAGGTGATGATCCGGTATTTGACAAAGACACCACGGTACATATCGGAACCGATGAATTCCACGGAAACGGCGGAAATGAATATTTCAGAAGCTTCTCTGATTCCATGATCGAGTACATCCAGGGAACAGGACGTGACGTCCGTATGTGGGGAAGCCTTTCCAACAAAAACGGTAAAACCCGGTTGCATCCAAAGATGTACAGCTGAACATCTGGAACACCGGATATGCAAATCCGAAGAATATGTATGACCTGGGATATGACCTGATCAATACCCTGGAAGGAAGCCTTTACATTGTACCTTCTGCAGGATATTATTCAGACTACCTGAATTCCCAGAACCTTTACAACAACTGGGTACCGAATAATTTCAGCGGTACTGTTTTAAGAGCCGGAGACAAACAGGTACTCGGCGGTACTTATGCAATCTGGAATGACCAGATCGGTACACGCGGAAACGGTATCACAGAATACGATGACTTTGACCGTTTCTTCCAGCCGCTGCCGTCCTTAAGTGAGAAGATGTGGGGCGAAGGAACCGACAGGACTTACAGCGAGATGCGTGCCGTTGCAGAAAAAGTGGATACTGCACCGAACACAAATCCATACTACGAAGCAGATTCCGTAGGCAATGATGTGATCGATTACTCCTTCGATGATGAAAAAGTTTACGATGAATCCGGAAACAACAATGATTCTGTAAGCGAGAAGAATGTAGAAGAAGTAGCAGGCAAGAGCGGAAATGCACTGAAACTGAACGGCGGCGAGAGCTACGTAGAGACTCCGGTTGACATGGTCGGACCGACAAGCGGAAAGACAGCCGGCGGCGAACATTTCCATGTGGGTCAAGAGAGATGCGACCAGCGACAACAGTGAGCAGGTTCTTTGCGAGACCAACACAAAATTCAACACCTATGCGATCAAAGCAGTCCAGAAGAATACCGAAAAAAAGTCGGATTTTCAAGAGAAGGATATGATTATTCCTTTGATTACGAACTGCCAAAAGATGAATGGGTATACCTGACCATCAATGGTTACAAAGACAAAGCAGAGCTTTATGTAAACAATAAATATGTATCATCCGCAACTCTGGACAACGAGACAAAGACAAGCGGTTCAAAAGTTGCCACACTGGTACTTCCGGTTGAGTACATCGGAAGCAAGACCAATAGTTTCAAAGGTCTGGTAGACGAACTGACGGTAAGTGCAGATCCGACTACCGTATCCGAAAGCGGAAATGCTCTTTCCAGAGCGGGCTGGACAGTATCTGCCTGCGACCAGGAGAGTTCCGAAGGATCGGCACAGAATGCAATCGACGGAGATGACACTACATTCTGGCATACAAACTGGCGTACACCGGATGTCATTTCCGGTACACACAATCATTACTTTGAAGTAACACTGCCGGAAGTTCAGACGATCAGCAGACTTTCCTGTCTGCCAAGACAGAACAGTGCAAACGGCCGTATCTTCAAATATGATATCGTTGTTACAAAAGCAGACGGAACCGAGACAACCGTTGTAACAGACGGTACTTGGGCAAATGATGCATCTGAAAAATTTGCAGACTTTGATCCGATTGAAGCAAAGAAAGTGAAACTCGTCATTAAAGATGCAGGAAGTGATAATGCCGGAAAACACGGAACTATCGCAGAACTGAATCTGTATCTTCGCTTATGGAAAAGCAGATGTACAGAAAGCATATAATACTTATGTAAACTACAAGAGTGAAGACTACACCGGCAAAACCTGGACATTCTTTGCAGATGCCCTGGCAAATGCAAAAAAGGTACTGGATAACGCAGACAGCACTGCAAAGAAAGATATTCCCAGGCATACACAAACCTGACCAATGTTAAAAGACAGCTGGAAACAACAAAAGACAAGCTGACAAGAGTCCTTACCGGATATCAGAACTTTGATACCACAGGATACAGCGAAGGAAGCATTGCAAACTATCAGAAACAGGTAAAAAAGCAGAAGAACTGCTGAAAAAAGAAGGTGCAACAGGAGCAGATTTTGCCAGAGCACTGGAGAACCTGAAAAAAGCAAAAGCAAAGCACTGAGCACGGAAGAACCGGCAAAATCAGACAAGACAAAACTGACCGCGACAGTTGCTGAGGCAGAAAAAAAGTAAACAAAGCAGATTACACCGATGATAGCGTAAAAAGCTTTGAACAGGCTCTGACAGCAGCAAAAGCGGTACTGGAAGATACTTACGCAACACAGGCCGAAGTCGATGCGGCAGTTAATACTCTGAAACAGGCAGCCGATGCTCTGGTTAAGAAGACAACTCCAACGCCAGATCCGACCCCGACACCGAATCCGACACCTACCCCAAATCCTACACCGGGTAAAGATGATACAGCAAAAGTACCGGCCAAGGGAAGCAAGATTACCGATCAGAAGAGCGGACTTGTATACAAAGTGACGAAATCGGATGCAAAGAATGGTACAGTAAAGGTAACGGGTCTGACAGTCGCAAAGAAAAATGTCAAGAAAGTAACCATTCCGGCAACGGTAACCAAAAATGGATATACGT
>VOFD01001741.1_pt1 | contig 19570 bp, 39 predicted proteins | sample 5384101 | NCBI WGS metagenome assembly VOFD01 (sample SAMN12384723, study PRJNA508395) | human gut metagenome | isolation source: healthy gut C | host: Homo sapiens
CGACATCAACTTTGAACCCATCTCTTCGGAAGTCTACTATGCAGACGTGGACTTCTCGGCTTCCGGCCCGACTTTGGAGAACACCCTCCATGACCTTGTCTCCGACATGCACTTCACTTCCTATGACGATGCCAGATACATGCTCCAATACACGGACGAATCCTTGACTCAGCCAGGCTATGTCTATTGCACCTATGACGGAGCCAACATCCTGGCAGAATGGAAACGGGGGAACAACATGGAACCGCGAACACACTTGGCCGCAATCCCGTCTCATAATCGGTGAAGAAAGCCATGCGAAAAACGATCTCCATAATCTTAGAGCCGCTAACAACACAATAAATTCTGGAAGAGGCAACCAATATTTTGATGAAGAAAGCGGAAGTTCAGATTCTTATTTTCCAAACCTCGAAGAAGACGACTTCCGCGGGGATGTCGCCCGTATTTGTTTCTATATGGCCATCCGTTATGATGGCCTGAAGCTGAGCGACAACCCCAACGAGGAGCTCTCCGTTTCCATGGGCAAGCTATCGACTCTCCTGCGCTGGAACAAGGAAGACCCTGTCAGCGACTTCGAAAGGCAAAGGAACGACAGGATCTACTGCTATCAGCACAACCGAAATCCGTTTATCGACCACCCCTGAAATTGCCGACAGGATTTTTGAATAAAGAGACAGGATTCTACTTTTCTTTGCGACCGAGAAGAGGAATGCGGATGCCTTTCCGGCTTTCCTCTTTTTTCTTCTTCTGAGCCTTCAAGGCTTCTTTGCGCTTTTCTTCCTAGGCCAATCTTTTGGCTTTTTGCTTTTCCTTGAGCGCCTTGGCCTTCGTGGAATAGATTCCCCAGTTCTTCCGGAAAGAGGTGATGGTCGCCTTGACTACCGTGCCGATGACTTTGTCTTTCCGCATCTCCTTGAAGAGCGTGCCGATGACCTTCTTCATGGCTGTGGCAAAATCGTCGAAGATCTCGACGGCGGTCTGATATCCGACCTGGTCGATCGTCCGGAAGAAAATCTCGACGAATTGCTTTCGCTCATCATAAGGAAGGCTTTCGACCAAGTCGAGCAGAGAAGCATCGAGATAGTAGGAAATCGGGGAACGCGGCTTTTCACGAAATGCGATCCTTCGACAAGCCAAGTATAGGCGTCATGGGCAATGATGAGGTCCGTCCCCTCCTGGTAGTCGACGGCATAGGTGATCTTGTCATGGTGGAGAAGGATACCGATGATGGAATCCTTCGGGACGATGTGGACGATTTTGTTTTTGATCCGTTCGTAACCTGCGGATTCGAATTTGCTGGTGTGAAGGCGGGGCCGTCGTTGGAATAGACGGCAACGAGTCGGTCGATGGCCTTGTCGGAAAGCGCTAGGCAAGCATAGACGGCAAAAACGCCCCCTTGGAATGGCCCATGACACGGAAAGGCCTCTTGGGATGCCTCTTGAGGCATCGTTTCAGGAATATCCTGGCAAGACGCTGACCGGTTGTCTCGTCCATGAAGATCATGTTGAAGTCTTCCTTCCAGCCCAGGATGGAATTGTCCGTCCCTCGGAAGACGATGCTCAGGCTTTTGTCGGGAAGAAGAAAGCACATACCTGTAAATTGGGCTTCCGTGACTTCGCTGAAGACATTGTGGAAATCCAAAAGCTTGAGATTCCGATATCGCGGCGAGTCAAATATCGCCAGCGCCAAAAACAGATGTTTCTTAAACCAAGAAGATTCCTTTCGATATTCTTGATAGCGGATTCCGTGGAAATAAAGAGCAGCAATTCATGAAGCGTCATCGGCTTCATGTTTTTCTCATCTGCTATGACGTTTTCAAATGAAATATAAGAAATCTCCGAAAGAATCACATTGTCGATGTCGTTGAAAGGGAGCTCGGAAAAAGTCTTGTCACGATTCTCGTAGGCATACTCGATGATGGTCTTTTCCGTCTTGGGCTTCTTTCCCTCCGCCATAGTGCCTCTCCCTGTTTGATTCTTCCTTCTATCTTATCTGAACTTCGTGCCGGATAGCGGAAATAACATAATAAGATTAATCAAGATTGTTAAGCATTGCTAGATGTCGGTCTTTTCTTCCCCAGTATCGTAAAGGAAGTCGCTAATGGAATCATCGAAGTTGATCACGAAATAAGGTGTCTTGCCATCGAACCCGGTCACTTTTTTCTTTCAGATAGGATTCGATCTTCTCATGGCCTTTTTCATCGTCAATCTCCGGCGGGACGACAAGATCAAAAAAAGGAGATTGACATAGTTCGGTGCGGAAAGAATACGGAAATCATGCATGGAAAGGGTCTTGGGAAAGCTTTCAAGGCTGTCTCGACGGCTTTGCGATATTTGGACGTATCGGGATCGTCGACAAGAATCGGATCCATATGAATCGTCAAATTGATGCCGAGCTTCTTCTGCACTTCCCCTTTCGATGCCATCACAAAGCGCATGGCTTTTCATGACATCCTCTTTGGCATCGACCTCGACATGAATGACGGCAAAGATGACCTGCCCATAGGTATGCATCGTCAAATCATGGATTCCAAGGACCTTGGTGTGAGAGAGAATGAGATGAACAAGGTCCTGTATCTTTTCTTTTTGCTCGGTTTTTCCCCAATGAGAATATCCGCCGATTGACGAAGAATGCCGATTCCGGAAACGATTACCATTATTGATACAAAGATGGTGAAAGCAAAATCAACGTTGAAATCAGTAAAATAAGTGATAATAACACCGATAATAACCGTTGTTGTTGATATAACATCGTTCAACGCATCACGCCCGAGAGCCTTTAGCTGAATAGAGTCGATCCGCTTTCCCCAAACTATAGTAGAGAAGGGATTGAAGAACCTTGACGAAAAATGGCGGCGGAAAGAATCGACAAGGTGATGACATACTCGTGATAACCGATCTCGGACAAAACGGGAGTCCCATCCGCCTGCATCGATCCAACGAAGGCGACAAGATCCATGATTCCTTGGTAAAGCATCACACCGCCAAGAGCTATGATGACGCAAGATATAACCAAGGAGATGATGTACTCCATCCTCTGATGTCCGAAAGGATGCTCCAGATCCGGCTTCTTTCCTGCGACTTTGATGCCGAAAATAGACAGGGCATTGTTCCCGAAATCGGAAAGGTTGTTGACGGAATCGGCGATGATGGAAAAAAGCCCCATCATCGCACCGATGACGATTTTGCCGACAAAAAGGATAAGATTCGTTATCAATCCAAAAAGGAACCCAGCAGTCCATATTTCTCCCGGACTTTGGCATCCTGGACATTGCGATAGTCTTTCACAAACAATTTGAGAAGGATTTCAGTCATGCTACACCTCTGTTTGACGAAACAATTATAGAACAAATGAATTCGGCAACCAAAAAACCCCGGGCCGGAATTCGAGGTTCTTGTTGTGGTTCCTTGCAGATTAACGCTTGGAGAACTGCGGAGCCTTTCTGGCCTTCTTGAGACCGTACTTCTTTCTCTCGACGACTCTGCTATCGACAGTGAGATAGCCATGAGCCCTGAGGATAGGACGGTTCTCGGCGTTGGCCTTGAGAAGGGATCTGGCGATGCCGAGCCTTAAGGCACCGGCCTGTCCAGAATAGCCGCCTCCGACGATGTTGGCCTTGACGTCATACTTGCCTTCGGTGTTGGTCACCTTGAAGGGGCTGGTGGCGTCGAGGACAAGGACCTTGTGAGGGAAGTACTCATCGATCTTCTTTCCGTTGACGATGATGTTTCCCTGACCGGGGGGTGATGTAGACGCGGGCGACGGAAGACTTTCTTCTTCCAACGGCTGAATAGATCAGCTTGTCAGTTTTAATCGTGGCCATGGTTTACTTCTCCCTCTTCTTGGTCAGCTCGACTTCGATCGGCTTTCTATCCTGCTTCTGATGGTCGGGGCCAGCATAGACGAACAATTTCTTGATCATCTGCTTTCCGAGGGGGCCTTTAGGAAGCATTCCCCAGACAGCCCTTCTCACCATCTCGGTCGGATAGTCCTTCTTCATCACCTTCGCGCTTCTGACTCTGAGTCCGCCATAGGGTCTGAGACTTGTTGTCGTAGTAGTTCTTCTTGTGGATCTTGTCTCCGGTCAGCCAAACTTTCGAGCAGTTGACGACGATGACAAAATCGCCGCAGTCGAAGTTGGGGGTGTACTGGGGCTTGTTCTTGCCTTGGAGGATGACGGCGATCTCGGAGGCTAATCGACCAAGGGGCTTGTCGGCAGCATCCACGACGTACCATTTCTTTGTTACGTCACTCTTCTTGTAAATAGTGGTCTGGCGTTGCATTGTTCAATCCTTTCATGATCTAGCAAACTATAAACCTTACGGGGTGTAGTTCACAATTAGCCAACGGATATTTTACCATAGGCCGAAGATAAAGCAACAACAAATTTGTCTTCCTACGATACCCAACTTCCTTTCGTCATGCTATATATATTAAAAAAGGGAAAAGAGGTGAACGATGTTCTACGGAAGAAAAATGGCCTTGCTGACCGATCTCTACGAATTGACGATGGCAAACGGATATTTCAAGACTGGCAATGCCGACCGAAAAAGCCGTATTTGATTTGTTCTATCGCAACAATCCCGACAACGCCAGCTATTCCGTCTTCGCAGGACTGGAAGATGTTCTGGAATACCTGGCCGGCCTGCGCTTTGAAGAAGACGATATCGCTTATTTACGTTCCTTGTCCATCTTCGATGATAGTTTCTTGGAATTTTTTGAAGGACTATCGTTTCCGTGGCGATGTTTATGCCTTCAAAGAAGGTTCCATCGTCTACCCGGAGGAGCCTCTCATCACCATTGTCGCCCCCTGCTCGATGCTCAAATCGTTGAAACCGGCATGCTTTCCCTTGTCAACCACGAATCCCTTTATCGCCACCAAGGCCAACAGAATCGTCCTCGCCGCAAAAGGTCGCACCGTGAGCGACTTCGGGGCAAGGAGAAGCCATGGCTTCGACGCTGCCTTCTTCGGTGCCAAGGCAAGCTACATCGGCGGAGTCAATTCCACTGCCACAGTTTTGGCCGGGAAAAGAATTCCATATCCCCGTCAGTGGAACGATGGCCCATGCCTTCGTCATGGCATTTGACAACGAATACGATGCCTTTTTGGCCTATAGCAAAATCTATCCCGACAACATCGTCCTCCTGATTGACACTTATGATGTCCTCTCTTCCGAATCCAAAGCGCCATCAAACTTGCCAAAGACTATCTCGTCCCCAACGGACTCAAGCTGAAGGGTGTGCGAATCGACTCGGGTGACTTGGCCTACCTTTCGAAAAAATGCCGCAAACTATTGGATCAAAACGGATTGGAAGATACCAAAAATCATCGCCTCCAATTCTCTCGACGAATACAAGATCCGTTCCCTGATCGACCAAGGGGCACAGCTTGATTCTTTCGGCGTGGGCGAAAATCTCATCACTTCAAAATCATCTCCTGTGTTCGGCGGAGTCTACAAATTGGCTGCAATTGAAGAAAATGGAAAATTAATAAATAAAGTTAAATTAAGCAATACTGTAGAAAAATAACAACGCCTTGCTTCAAAGAGGTATATCGAGTGTATTCCGACAAGATGGCTATTGCTGACCTACTTGCCTTCAAAGACGAAGAAGTCGGGACAACAAATCCCCTATCCCGTCGTTTATCCCAAGAAACCTTGGAAGAAAATCGAATTCACGAACGTCGAATATCGGAAAATGCACCAAAAGGTCATGGAAGACGGAAAAGTCATCATTTCATTGCCTTCCGTTTCTGAAAGGCGCGCCTTCCTTCGCTATCAAGTCGAGCATGAACTGTGGGAGGAAGAGCAGCGCTTCGAATATCCTCATATCCACTATCTGGACTTTACAAAAGCCCTCTATGCTGAAAAGCTTCGCCTCGTGCAGGAGAGTCAGAATGGATAGAATCGTCCTTTTTGGGAGGAACGTTCAACCCTTTAAGCCGAGCCCACGACCGGATCCTCAGACTAGCCAAGGAAAAAACGGGTTCCGACAAGGCATTCTTCTTCCTGCGGCAGATTCTTTTTCAAAAGCTGGAAGGGGTTCGACACCGACGAAATACTGCCCGTCCAAACCCGTTTGAAAATATTGAAGGCCTATTGCAAAAGGCATCGAACTACTTTCTTGGAGACCATTGAAACGGAAAGAAAAACAACATGCACCTACGATTCTCTCGTCTATCTCAAAAAGAAATTCCGAACAAATTCCATTTTCTTTGTCATGGGGACAGAAAAAAAAGCAGAAGAATTGGGCCGGTGGAAGAATGCCGATGCTCTTCTGTCCGAGAATCGTTTCGTCATGGTGCGGCGCAACGAAGACGACTTGAAAACCGTCATCGAAAAGGAGAATATCAGAAGCATCTCCAGAATTTCCGCTTCATCGATGCCGGGAAAGAAACGCAGGACATCTCCTCGACTCGAATCCGCATGGCCCTTCATCGAAAAAGATTGGAAAACAGTCGAGGCTCTGACCTTTTCTTATGTAGTTAAAATTCTCAAGGAGGACAACATCGTATGAACTCACGCTTCGGATTTTACAAAGTGGCAACAGGCCTTTTTCCGGACTCACGTTGCCGACATCGAGAAAACACGGAAGAAATTCTTTCCCTGATCGAGAAAGCGAAAAAAAAAACGTCCATGTCTTGGTCTTCCCTGAGCTGGCCGTCACGGGATATACGTGCCAAGATCTCTTCCTGTCCCCGTCTTCCTCAAAAAAGCTGAACAGGCCATATCGAAAATAGCCAAGGCGGTTCCATCGAACCTGTTGGTCTTTATCGGCTTGCCCTTCATGGCTCAAAACAAAGTGTTCAATTGCGCTGCCGCTTTAATCGATGGAAAGATTGTGGCTTTAGTTCCTAAGACTTATATTCCAAACAACTCTGAATTCTATGAAAAAAAGGTGGTTTTCGTCGGCCAATGAGTTGGATTCGGAAGAGATTCCTTTCGGTGAAGAGCTCGTCCCGATCGGGACAAACATCCTCCTTTCTTTTGGCGGCCTGAAAGTCGGATGCGAAATCTGTGAGGATCTTTGGGTCATCAAGCCGCCAAGCGATGAGGCCGCCTTGGCAGGAGCCAATCTCATCGTCAATCTCTCCGCCTCGGATGAGACAGCGGCCAAGAAAGACTATCGTCGAGACCTCATCCGCATGCAGTCCTCCAAGCTCTACGCCGCTTATCTCTATTGTTCCTCGGGACAAGGAGAATCCAGTCAGGACCTTGTCTTTTTCCGGTCACCAGCTTCTCTTTGAGTGCGGCAAGGAAATCTTCGACGTCTATGACCAAACGGGCATCCATTGTGGCCTCATCGACATCGACAGACTACAGAACGATCGCATTCGGAACAAAAGCTCCTTCGAATGCCCCATCGAAAGAAACTATCGGATTCTCGACATCGGCGACGATTCCGAAACATATGTTCTTCCGGATCATGTGGATCCGCATCCTTTCTTTGTCCAAGGAGAAGGACGCATCGGCCGTTCCCGAGAGATTCTTTCTCTCAGGCAAAAGGGTTGGCGACTCGTCTCAAGAATATCCATGTCGACAAAGTCGTCATCGGCGTCAGCGGTGGATTGACTCGACCCTCGCCCTTCTTGTGTGTCAGGAAAGCTTCCGGCAATGTCGTCTCGATCCGAAAGGCATCCACGCCTTTTCTATGCCGAGCAAGGCGACGAGCACGACGACTTTCGGCAACGCCAAGACGCTCATCGAGAAGATTGGATGCACATATCATGAAATCCCCATCGCCGACATGCTCAAGCAGCATCTTTCGGATATCGACCATCCCTCGGATCTTTACGACACGACCTACGAGAATGCCCAGGCAAGAATCCGGACTCTGATTCTCATGGACCAAAGCAATGCCTTGGGGGCTCTCGTTGTCGGAACAAGCGATCTCAGCGAGGCCTGTCTTGGCTTTTCGACATACAATGGCGATCATATGTCCATGTATGCCGTCAACATCTCCATTCCCAAAACGCTAGTCCGCATTCTTATCGAAGACTACGGAAAAGACCATCCCGACCTCAAGGATATCCTGACAGCCATCGTGGAAACGCCGATTTCCCCCGAGCTCATCCCGGAAAGGATGGCGACATCGTACAAAAGACAGAAGAGATCATCGGACGCTACGATCTCCATGACTTCTTCATTTTCCATTTCCTCGGAACGGATTTAGCAAAAGATAAAATCGCTGCAATGGCTTTCAAGGCCTTCCCATCGATATCGAAAGACGTCATCCTAAAGACACTAGATACTTTTTATCATCGCTTCTTTACACAGCAATTCAAGAGAAGCTGCCTTCCTGATGGGGTAAAGTCGGCTCAATTGCAATCTCTCCTCGAGGCGATTGGCGAATGCCTTCCGACCTGACTGCAACAAACAGCTTCAATCCGCCACTCCAGCGCAAAAAAGAAATAAATTGGTTCCGACTACTCTCCAAGTGAAAAAAGAATCTTTTTGCGAGCTCGACTCCCCCCTTCCTCGGCAATCCTCCGTCTCGCAGAATCATGACCCGATCCGACAGCGCCTCAACCACACGCCGATCGTGCGTAATGGTGAGCATCGTGTTGCCGGTTTCTTCATGTATCCTTAAAAGCCGTTCACTATCGTTTGTAAGTTGAGACCGTCTTGGCCGACAGTAGGTTCATCCAACAAAACGATCTCCGGCCTCGATGCCATGACGCTAGCGATGGCAAGCCTTCTTTTCTGTCCTTCCGACAAGGCATGGGGATGCCTTTGGCTCAATGATGTCAGATTGAAGAGCTCCACCATCTTTCTCCCATAACTCTCTTCGATCGCGCCGAATAGCACCTCCTGCTCGACGCTGCTCATGAACAATTGGTAATTCGGTTCTGATAAATCACTCCGACCTTCCGATAGTATTTTCGGCTTCCTCTCCGTCCCTGTCCCAAGGAAGGATCGATGAGTTGATGGATACGGCCTTTCTTGATTCTTTCCAGCTTGGCAAGACAGCGCAACAATGTCGTCTTCCGCATCCGTTTTCGCCCAAAAGCAGGACTTTCTCTCCCGCTTTCAAAGTGAGACTGCATTCTTTTAAGATCGTTTTCCCCTGCTTGGAAAAAGTCAGGCCGCTAGCGGAGAGCAGTTTTCTTTCCGTCGACAGATTCTTTTCGGCGGCAAGGACGGATCTGTTTTCCATCTCCCGGAAAGAAACGATATCTTCGATGCGTTCGACTCTTTGTTCTTGATGCAGTAGACGGCATCGACAAACGGCAGGACGATATCCAGACGATGCTCGAAAAGAACGACAGTATATCCTTCTCTTGTCAAGTTCCGCAACAATTCAAGAAGATTCACGGCACTTTCTTTGTCCAAATTGCAAAGCGGCTCGTCCAATAAGATAATTCTTTGCCCCATGGCAAGGGCCGAAAGCGATGACAAGCTTTTTGCTTTTGTCCTCCCGAAAGAGTTTTGGTATCGCTCGGAGATCAAAGTGCTTGAAACGTTTTGCCAATGCCTTTGTTCTTTCTTGGATCTCGTCTTGGGGAATGGCAAAGTTTTTTCCATCCCGAACGCCAGCTCATCCTCGACGATGGTATTGACTATCTGACTGTCGACGTCTGGAGGACGGTCGCCACCATTTTGATATCGTGGCGATTCCTTTTCCGAACGTCTCCTCGCCGCGGATCAAAATCTTTCCGACCATTTCCCCCTTTACGACTTCCGGTATGATGCCGGAAATCAACTTTGCCGATAGTGCTCTTCCCGCATCCGGACGGGCCAGAGAAAGAACCATCTTCCCTTCTTCAAAGAAAAGGGAAGCATGAAGCAGTACGGCCTCCTTGCCGTCATAAGATAAGGAAACGTCGCGAAACTCGATTACGTTGTTCATAGCAGAATCACTCCCGTCATGCCCAAAGCCAAAAAGAAGAATGGGCAGAACATCCAGCAGAGAAAAGCGTGGCGGTCGATAAATCGTATAGGGCTCCTTGAAAATGTAAATCCCCTGGTCTCGACAGAAAGAGAAAGCGTATCCGAAATGTTCACAAGGCGCAGGACGAGAGGAATCACGAAAGAGCGATAAAGAAAACGGCGGGGCAAAAATAGAATTCGCCCCTCTCGTCCGCATCGCCTCCCTTATGATCTTCACTTCCCTTCGAAGAAGAGGAAAGAAAGTCAGCGTGATCAGCATCCCCAAAGTGATCCTTCGAGGGATCGTCAATTGATTCAAGGCGCGAACCAGATCGATCGGACGCATGGCAAGGGAAGGGATGACGGACACAAAAAGCGCCAAGGCACGATTGGCGGCAGCATAGGTTTCCAATTCGTCACGGGAAATGGCATAAGTCAAGCCGGCAAAGACACCGGCGAAAAAAAGGCGGCAACCGGAACGACGGCCAGACACGCTTTCCAATATCCCCAGATCAAATAGAAGAGGAAAACGCCGAGATAGAAATACAAAACATTGATTTCTTTCGCCAAAGCCAATCCGAAGACGAGAGAACCTGTGACCAAAAGGAGGACGACAAGAGGATGAATCGGCCTCCGGATTTCGAAGAAAGAAGTCATTTCAACACTCCGGCTTTCGCCAGCTCCTTTGCCGATCTTGAGTCCGGCAAGACCGCCGATGGCGGCGATAGCCAAAACGGCAACAGTCATGCCGACAGCCGACCATGGGGCATTGTTGGCCACGTCTGTCATGGCCGTATTTCCGATTCCCAAGTTGTAGAGATAGTTAAAAGGCAATGAAAGAGGGTTGTAAAGAAGAACGGCAAAAAATATAGCCTTGTTCTTTTTGTATCCTCTAAAAATCGCGAAAACAGCAACTTCGATCAACAAACCGCATACGAGATTCGAGAAAAACATCGGCGGGGCCATGATCAATTGGATGATTCCCGTGAACGTCGCCATAAAAAGCAGAGCGCCTGGCTTTTTACCTTATAGAGTCCGATGGCAAAAAAGAACGCCAATTGGAATCCGGTCACGACCTGGGCGATGCCAAAGATCTGATGCTGCAAAGAAATGACAAGCGGCATGACGGCGCAAGTGACAAGACATATCGCCGAAACGATGGCAAGAAAAACGATGTCACGGACACTGTAGCGAGGAAACCGTGTCTCTTTTTCCTGCTTTCCATCCGCCGTTTTCTTTTCGAAAGGATTATCCTCTGCGATTGTTTTTCGTTCGGCAGGTGTTTTCTCTTCTTCTTTTTCATTCATATTCTTTTTCCTCCTTCAATTCTTTTGTTCTTGAGAAAATACGTTCTGTCAGAAATGGCCATTGTCGAGTTGCGATGCGAGACGAGAATGAAGGCGTGACTCTTTCTTTCGTTGAGAATCGAGGAGAGAATGATACCTTCATTGATGCTGTCGACATTGCTCGTCGGCTCATCGAGAAGTATCAGCGGACTGTCACGAAGAAATGCCCGAGCCAAGCCCAATCTCTGACGTTCTCCCGCCGAGAAACGTTCACCGAGTTCCCCAACAGGTGTTTCATAACCTTTCGGGAGCGCTGAAATGAGTTCATCAATCGAAGCCTTTCGGCATGCTTCTTGCATCTCTCCTAAAGAGCAATCGGGCTTGGCGATACGAAGATTGTCAGAAATCGTCCCGTTGAAAAGATATGTCTTCTGTGAAACCAATGTGACATTGTCCCTGAGGCTCTTGGTAGAGATCTTTTCGATTGGCGTGTCTCCGTAATCGATTTCACCTTCCCGTGGCTTTTCGAAGCCGAGAATCAATTTCAAGAGGGTCGATTTCCCTTCTCCGCTGTCCCCTTAATACCGACGATTTCTCCCTTGCCGATAGACAGACAAGCGTTCTGCAACACGTTCTCGCCATTCCCGTAGCCGAAGGAAACATTCTTCATGGTCATGCGCTCAAAAGTAAAATCCGTTCCTCCAGCCTTTCTCCATTCGTCATCCGCTTCCGCAAGCAGGGAAAGCAGACGTTCTCCGCTTGCAAAAGTCTGTGTCAGATTCCCAGGGAGATTCGCCAATGCTATCACTGGGCCAAAAGAAGAAAACAGCATCGTGGTCCCGACGATGGTCGAGAAGACGGAGAGCTCGTTGCGTGAAATCAAGACTGCCGCTATCGCAAGAAAAACGGCGACCGACAAAGTCACGAAAACCTCAGTGACGCCGGGAAGACAAGGCAGTCTTTCTCTTCAGAGAATTGGTGGTCTTCAAAAAGCTTCGTGGACCTTCTTTCGATTTCTTCCTCCCGGACGGAAGCCTGCCGGAAGAGAAGAACGTTTCGAACACCTTGGATGGAATCCAGAAAGTAAGAAGAAAATCCGGCGAAATCACGACGGTATCGCCGCCCCTCCTCTTTCAAGGAACGATAACTGACGCCGGGGGAGAACAAGGCCGATGGCGAGATAGGCAAGAATGGCGACGAGAGCAAGCACAGGCGAAACCCATAAATACAGACACAGAAAAACGAAAAAGAGAAAAAGATGGCTGCTATCAGAATCGGCGAAAGAGTATGAGCGTAGAACACCTCCAACGTTTCAACGTCCGACGTGAGCAAGGACAAAAGCCCTCCGCGTTCTTTTTCTTCTATCGGTTCAAACTCAGACGCGTCAGCTTCAAAAAACCTTATCTCTCAAAATCGCCAGAATCTTGAAAGCGATAAAATGATTCGAATACTGCTCCAAATATCGAAGAAGGCCGCGAAGAACGCCAAAACCGACGGCGAGGCCGATCAGAAGGCCATACGAACAGTCCACCTCCGCCCCCAAAGCCTTGATCACAGCCAGGCTTCCGAGAACAGGTATGGCAAAGGCGGAGAACGTCCCTAAAACACCATTGAGAACGGCAAGGAGCATTACAAAGAGAAAGGTCCAACAACCTTCAACAATCCAAAGATGATGGATATTTTATTTTTCCCTTTATCTTTCATGCTTCTTTCCCAGCCTTTCTGAGATAACCAGACTCCAGGTCTTTCTGATTTCGATACAATGTCAAATAGTCTCCCCATTTTGACATAGGGTTGCATGATTTCCCTCTTCGCTGACTCGACCGCCTTTTTAGAAAATAGATGTTGTCGCTCGAGATGACATTTTCCAGACGATGCGAAATCAATACGATGGTCTTCCCCTTCTTTTTCCTCTCGCGAATTTCAGACATGATGATTCTCTCGCTCTCGACATCGATGTTGCTCGTCGCTTCATCATAGATTTCGATCGGTTTGTCGCTGGCCATGCCTATTGCCATGGCAAGGCGCTGTCTTTCTCCCCCAGAGATATCGTTTGCGTTTTCGTTGAGCACTCTAGCCAGGCCTTCGTCTCGGAGGCAAGCCGTTCCAATCGCATCGATTTCAGCAAGGACAGAATCTCTTCATCTTCGATTCCTCTTTTTGGCCATCCGGAAATTGTCCCGAATGCTTTCATGGAAAATGTAGCTGTCATAACTGACAACTCCTATTTTTCCTAACCACCCCTCTCTTGAACACGCCTGTATATCCTTTCCATCGATCGTCGCTTCTCCTCTGTCGGCTCTTTTTTCCCAAGAAGCAACTTGACCAGGGTCGATTTGCCGCTTCCGGATTCTCCGACGATGGCGGTCATCGTCCCCGAAAAAAGTCATCGAAACCCCGTCCAGAACATTCTGGCCCTCTTCATAGGCGAAAGTGACATCTTTCAAAGCCATTGAAGCCCCTTGGGGCATTTCGTTTCCCCAGGACGGATCTTCTATCTCGAAAAAGGCCAGAAGTCTCTTTCCCGCGGACAAGCCGTTCATGGCAACATGGAAGGCGCTTCCGAAAGCACGCATGGGAAGAAAGAATTCGACAGCCTCCAACACCACGAACAGTCCGCCATCGGCGCAAGAAGGCCTGCCTGCATATCCAAAATCACCATTGCGACTCCGATTCCCGCTCCCCCGTAGGCAATGAGATCCATGATTGTCGTGGAGAAGAGCTGCATGACCAGAACTTTCATCGTGATCCTTCGGAATTCTTCGGGTTGTCATGAATCGTCTTGCCCATCCTCTCTTCTGCCTCAAAGATCTTTGGTTCCCGCATTCCCTGGACGGCGTCGAGAAGGTGTTTCCCATCGAAAGATACCTTCCCCAGTATTTGCCGAAGATTCTTTTGGCATACTTCGAAAAAGCACAATGGAAAGAGGAATGAGAGGGACCAAGAAGAGAAGGACCAGACTGGCTTTCCAGGAAACGAAAACCAGAACGATGAAAAGAATGGCTGGCGCCAACAAGGCATAGAAGAACTGGGGAATATATGCGGTGAAATAAAGATCGAGCTGTTCCACGCCTTCAAGGCCATTTGAGTCATGCTCGACAAAGTGAAACCTTCCCTTTCTCCTCCCAAGCGAAGCTTATCTTTGTCGAAGACCTCGGCCCGCATTTTGATTCGGACTTTTGCCGCCGAGGATCGAACGGAGACGCTCGCGAAGATAACCGCAAAGAAAACGAAGTAGAATGCCGATGCTCAGCAATGCCGCAGGCAAAGGTATACGCTGACGCCGGCTGAGCTTTCAAAAGAAGGTCGAGAATCCGGCAGACAGAAAAGCGATGCCGATGTTGCACAAAAAGGCAAAAAAGCATCGCCACGACCGTCATGGCAAGATACCTTCTTTCGTCTCCGATCAAGCGAAACAGATCCTTGTCGATCATTTGTCCTCCTCTTCCGCCGCTCTTTCATCCAACGTCACAACGTCTAGAAAATACCACTTGTTAACAATTGTTATCAATACCTGTTAACATTTTTTAACTTTTTTGTTAACATCGGTTGACTTTCGCCCCGCTGCCTTTTATTTTCAAGACATATGACCACAGAAAAGAAACGGGAACGGGAAAAAAAGGTCGTCGAAGAAATGATCCGCATTTATTGCCACCGCAAACATGGGACAAAGAAAAAGGATCTCTGTCCCGATTGTGCCAAGCTTCGCGACTACGCCTTCCACCGAAGCGACGTCTGTCCCTTTATGAAAGAGAAGACCTTCTGCAGCAATTGCCGCATCCACTGCTACTCGCCTGAGATGAAAGCAAAGATTCGCGAAGTCATGCGCTTTTCCGGGCCGAGAATGCTTCTTCACCGCCCGCTGATGGCGATACATCACATCATCTCGTCGAAATTGGAGAAGAAAAGATTGAAGAAAGCTTTAAAAGACCGGAAATAGTTTTGGCCAACAGTACCTGGATATCTGACACGACATTTTCATCGACAGAGAATTAATATGAAAAAAGCCCAGTTCACTGGGCTTTTGTTAGTACGATGGTGCCCCGTGCCAGAATCGAACTAGCGACTGGTCCTTACCATGGACCCGTTATACCACTTAACTAACAGGGCAATTACAGCGAGAAATACTATATTAGATTTCCCCTGTAAGTCAACCGATTTTCAACATTTGAGAGCCTTCTTGAAGCACGCAACGCTTGCCGGGCGAAGTCCTTTTATATTGAGTGTCTCGTGCACCTCAAAAGATTGACCAGTCCGATCTTCTCGGGGTTCTTCTTTGACGTTCCTTCTCTCTCCGTCAGCATGACCTCTCCGCTTTTCAAGATGGTCGCAGAGCTCGCACGCCGTCTTTATCGTCTCTGGCCTATCAGCGCCATTCAAGACGACGACGTGCGCGCGGGATAATCCTTGACGTGGAAGAAAAGATCCTCCTTTTTGGCAATGTTGAACGTCAGGTTTTCGTTCTGAAGTCCGTTCATGCCGAAGCCTATTTTGGATCCGTCTTCGAGAAGCAGATAATGCGGCTCATAGTTTCTTTTCTTGCTCACGTGGGCGATCGCCGATTTTTTGCCCTGCTTTTCCTTGATGTATCCTTCCTCAAGAAGTTCGCTTTTTGAGTTCTTGGATATCGCGAGGCGTGCCATCCTTGGCGTCGAGAATCTTTTTCTTGAGGTATTCGACCTCCGCTTCCGTCTTGACGTTCAACTGAGAGAGAATCTGGCTTGCGGATTTGGCCTTCGCATACTTCTTTGAAATATCGATTGGCATTTTTTTGACGGCATCCAATCGGCCGTCCAACGGAATGGAATAACCGTCCCTATCGAGAACCTTGTCCCCTTCTTTATCTCGCCTTGATAAAGGTAGATCATTTGCCCGTATTCAAAAACTTAATGTTTTCCTTTGGCGTTGCAGAGGTCTTCTTTCAAATTCGACAGCTTTTTTTCGGCGGTTTTGATCGCCTTTTCGATAAGGGCGAGCAACTCTTTGATCTTGCTGTTCCGCGCGACCTCCTTCTGATCGGAGACAAAAGCAGAATAAATTTCTTCGGGTTCGATCTTCCTGGCTTCCGGAAGACCAAAATGAAATGGAAGAATGTTCTTCCCGACCAGATAGAGCTGACGACTTTCGATCAGTTCCTTCAAAGCCGCCTTGAAATCCCCTGTCTTCTCGACATAGCCTTTGAAGTATCGGAAACAGGCATTGGAAAGATACCGTCGGCACGAGTCCAAATCCGAACATTTTCATCTAGGATATCTCTTTCGACAGGATAGCTGTACTCAGCATTGCGTGAAAGCAGGATTCCCTTTTCCAAATCGATTCTTTCATGGCAAAGCGAAACGATCTTCCCGTATGGATAGGCAATGATGTAGCAATTGGGGTGATTGGGGAATAGTTCGACGATGAGATCGTATGCCGAATTGGTTTCAGTGATATCTCTTTTGTCGCTGTCGATCTTGATGGTCAACACACGCTCGCCGCGAAGTTTTTCCACGGAACGGACACGGCCGAACGAAAGTTTCTTCAGCGAATTGAAAAACGGAGTGTTGTCATCGACCTTTGATATCGATCATAAGAATACGTGACATAGGGATTGGCAGGGTCCATCGAAAGAATCGCGTCCCCCTTCTTCAGTTTTCCATCCTGCTCATAACGATTGAAAGGCAGGGCATAATCCGTTGAAGAAAGAGCAAAGGTTTCGAAAAAACAGCGTTGGCAAGGTGTTCTTCGAGCTCATCGGATATGATGGACAAAGAAAGATTATCTAAAGCCATCCTATTTTATAATCTCCAGCGTTTTTTGAGGATTTTCTTTTGGTTTGACATTATATTCTGCAGATACAATAATACCTCTTTCGATGACAAAAGTGCTTCGTATCACAGCTTCATACTCGTGCCCATAGAGCTTTTTTTTCTTTCCATAGGCTCCATAAGAGCGTGCGACAAGCGCTTCCGGATCTGACAGCAACAAAAGGGTATCTTCTTTGTCTTTAAACCAAATATGCTTCTGGATGGAATCCGGGCTGATGCCGACCACGATGGCATCTTTTCGCAAAATGAAGGATATCTCTCCGAGAATCCGTTTGCCTGAAGCGTGCATCCGGAAGTCATGTCCTTGGGATAGAAATAAAGGACAAGCTTCTTGTCGGAAAAATCCGAAAGGCTATATTCTTTTCCATCTGTCCCCCGGCAAAGAAAAAGTCCGCGCCTTGTCTCCTTTTTTGAAGCATCCTCACCTCCGTAGCAAGTCCTATTTTATCAATCCGCCATATGAAGGAAAAGAAAAAGGCGGTCTTGCCGCCTTTTCCTAGTCGATGTTGCCGTCGTTGATGTTGGCGATGAAGGTGCTCAACAGGCCATCGAAGAAGAAACGTCTTTCTTCTTCCCTTTCCCTTCTGGCGAGAGGGCGTCTTGCGCCGAAGCCAAAATGGAAAGCGTGTTTTTCTTTTTGTCTGTTCATCTTGTTGCCTCCCTATAGAGATGTGCCATTCTTTTCTGCTAGTCTCGTCCCGGACAACGCCTAGTGATTTCGAATGGATGAACAAGTATAGTGACCTAACAAGAGAAAATCAAGCCTTTCGCTCAATTTCTGTATGCTACAATATTTTCCGGAGAAATAAGCTATGACAGATTTGTTGAACGATGTGCTTCGACTTGCCGAAAATTCAACGAATGGAATCGAAGAATACACGGTACACATATGGCTTGGCGTTTTCGCTTTGGCATGCCTCATCGAGCTTTTCACGACCAAATTGATTGCCGTTTGGTTTGCGGGGGCTTCCGTCCTTTCCTTGATTCTTTCTTTTATCCCTCCCGTGCCTTTCTGGGGCGAGATCATCGCTTTCGTTCTTCTACTACCCTCCTCTTTTTCTTTGTAAGGCCGCGGATAGAAAGATCGTTGCAAAAAGAAGCAGAAAGACAAAGAAAAAGAGGGGGACTCAGACAGCACTTCAAAATAGGATTCCTCAATGATGTTCGAGGCAACAATTAAGAGAAGAACAATTCTTCCGGGAGAAGTACAAATAAACAAGGCTATACTTTTCACATCCCTCTGTCTTAAAGATAGGTGTGTTTCAGATTAGGAAACATTCTGTTTTCTATTTTAAACCCTAAACGATGCCAGAAAACGAAAAAGCCCGACAAACTCGGGCGTTTTTCTTTGCCTTGGTGGAGCTGATGGGAAACGGAAGGCCAGACCATCGAAGACAATTCGGGACAAACCGGCAGAAACAGGAAGAAACAGCATAATTTTCGCATCCCTTCCGTCTCCAAAGCCTCCCCTTTGATCTGAATTCTCACCAGGTTGTCACCATAGGGAGATTCCTAGGAAAGTCACCGCGTCACATTTCGACTGGGGCCCTCCGTTCCTATCTTCCAAGGCCAAATAGGAGGAATGCTCTTTTTCCCATCGCCTTTCGGATCGTGGCAAACCACCACCAGAAGAGGAGGAAATAAGGAATCTCAAGGAGGATGGCGAAGATCCATCTCAAGACTGTCTTCAGCGCGGGGAACCATACCGACAGGACGAGGAGGACGAGCCCGACAACGGCAACGACGATCAATGCGATAGCGAAACCATTCATTTTCCATGCTTCTCCTTTCTTGACTTCTCGCTGTTTGACTGCTAGGCTATTGGTACAAGGGGTCTACTTGATTAAGCTGTATTCCAGCACATTAGGCCCCTTTTCCATATTTGACATTCTTTGCGGAACATATATAATAATTGCAATTACGGTATCCGGCGTTTGCAGGCCAGCGTTCGCTGGTTGATGCGGTGGGGCAACCCTGTCGGATGCCGTTTTTTTGTCAATCGAGCTCCTTCAGATATTTTTTGACTCTGCGCGCATCTCCGCGGGGGAACAGAATACCCTTTCTTTCGTGGGCTATAGTTGGATTTTCTGTCAAAGTACTTTTTGGGAATGACGTAGAAACATTTTCCCTGGTCCTGTTTTTATGGTCAAGATCATGTTTTTCATTGACGTTTCGCATCAATTTCATGGGGGCTTTTTTCCCATTGATCGAAAGGGAATCGTGGGATGTCGGAACGGATTTCAGCCAAAACCCCTCCCGTCTTCCGGTCCACCTTTTTCCCATAGACAATGTTAGTGGGTGATATCTTGTTCGCTTTTCCTTTACCTTATGAAATCGGATTTCATATCTTGCGCTTGGCCCAAGAAGAAATTGCTTGCTATTTTTTTCCGTTTCACAAAAACAAATATCAAGGACACTATGAATGCAAAGATCAATATCGAAATCAAAATTATCATCTGCCATTTATCCTTTTTACAAACCCCAGATCTGACGGGATTTTTGCCATTTCGGATCCAGAGCGGTAGGATCTCCTCGCCCCGGGACTTCTCTTTATGAGCACGAGCCACCAGCCCGGACGACATAGGCGGCCGGCTCGACAAGGAATCCG
>VOFD01002123.1_pt1 | contig 19562 bp, 35 predicted proteins | sample 5384101 | NCBI WGS metagenome assembly VOFD01 (sample SAMN12384723, study PRJNA508395) | human gut metagenome | isolation source: healthy gut C | host: Homo sapiens
CCCATGACATTGAATAGGGTTTTGCGGAGATATGGAGAGCCACGTTTGGAGGATTTGTTGTTCTTACATTCTTGTCACCGGACTGGTTGGGCATGGGATCAATCCCGGCAAAAGCAACCAGGGCTTGCTTTTCGCCCAAAGCGACGCACATCGCCAATCTCTGCCATGAGCTGCGGCCCAAAGGACTTCCCAACGCCATACATCTCCATAACCGCAGGGTACTCCGGCAGCATGGATGCAAGCCGCTCCATTTCGGCACGGTAGGTTTCCACAGAGCGTGAGATGCTGGTGAGCTGGTTTGCCGCTTCCTGTACGAGTACCTTAGTTACCTCGGATTTGGGAACCAGTACAACGGCGTTCTTAGCAAGGAATACACTTCCTCGGCATTCCTCTGCTTAAAGAAATAGCCGTGGCGCTTGCACCATTTCCGGTAACGCTCAGAGAAGGCGTTGAGGCTCTGTTTCCGCACACAGTCCACATGCCAGAAGGTGTCTACGAAGTCCACCCATTTCTGTCTCCCATCGCTTCGTACAGGGCTGTCAAAGCACTTGCGGATACCTGGGGAAGGATTGCTCCAAAAGAGCAATTAAGTTGTTGCAACAAGCCGTCCGCTGCTTAGAAGCAAGCTGGAACTGGCGGTTCAAGGTTTTCAGATCATAACGAATTGTATCCATAGGGGTATAATCTCGCAGATCTGTCCAGTTGTCAAGCCCATAGCGGGCAATCTTTACGGCATCAGCCCTGTCGGTTTTCACACGGCGCAGAGAATTGGCACCGTACTCCTTAATGAGCAGCGGATTTACTGCGCTGACATAGAGGCCGGCATCATGTAATGCCTTTGCAACCGGCTCATAGTAACGTCCTGTGTGTTCCATCACGACACGGGTTTCGCCGTCAAGTTCCTTCAACTGCTCAGCAAGAGAAGCCAGTCCTTCTGCGTTGTGGACAACATCGAATGGAAAACAAACAACCTCACCAAAGGGGCGAAGCACTGCAACCGTGCTCTTTCTACTGGAAACATCAATGCCTGCTGCGTTCATAAAAATCACTCCTGTTTAGAATTTGCAATGGACAAAAGCCATCTTACCCATTGCCGATTCTATCTGTTTGCTGACTCGAACGCTCTGGCTCTACCTGCACAAATCGAACACTGCGAATAGGAGGATGGCTGACTGACTTTCGTACGGACGTTGAAGTCCTTGGAGGTTTAGGTCAGACCATTACCTCTCTATTCTAACAGTTTAGGCAACGAGATGTCCCCTGCCTATGGCTGGCTGCCATGAACAAAACCCTGGAAACGGAACTTGGGTTCCCCTTGCTCCTTCGCTCCCGCTCGGGGGTCCGGCCCACCAAGGAGTGCCAGCAGATCCTTCCCCTGCTCCGGGAGCTGGACAGGAAAAGCCGCCAGCTGGAGCAGGAGGCCGCCGACATCCGGGGCCTGGCCGTGGGCACCGTCTCCCTGGCCACCTTCCCCTCCATCTCCCGGTTTTGGCTGCCGGAAATTTTTGCGGACTTCGCCCGGCTCTATCCCGGCATCACCGTCTCCATCCGGGAGGGAAACCAGGAGGAGCAGTGCGAGTGGCTGTGGGAGGGCTCGGTGGAGCTGGCCTTTGCAGCTACCACGAGGACCTACAAACCCAGTGGATTCCCTTCCTGGAGGATGAGATCTGGGCCGCCGTGCCCGCAGGGCACCCCCCTGGCCGCCTGCCAGGAGATCTCCCTGGCCCAGCTGGACCAGGAGCCCTTTATCCTCGACCACGACATCTCCCGGGTGATTCAGGAGGCCGGCGCTCATCCCAACGTCCGCTGGACCTCCAACGACCAGCTGGCCATCCTGTCCATGGTCCGGCTGGAGCTGGGGCGCACTGCTCAAAGGCCTTGGGACCCAGCTTGGGCACCTTCAGGATCTGCTTCTGCGGGTGGTGAAGGGCCCCGTTCTCCTCCCGGTATTTCAGGCCACAATGTTTTGCCCACCGCGTTGACGCAGTCCTCCACCACGCCGGAGAGGGTCTCGCCCAGCCGGGCCTGGGGCATGTCGTGCTGGTACTGGCCCACGCCGATGGCCTTGGGGTCGATCTTCACCAGCTCCGCCAGAGGGTCCTGCAGCCGCCGGGCGATGGACACGGCGGAGCGCAGGTTCACATCATAGTGCGGGAACTCCTCGGCGGCCAGCTTGCTGGCGGAGTACACGCTCGCCCCCGCCTCGCTGACGATCATGTAGCTGACTCCGCCCCCCACCTTGCGGATCAGCTCCACCGTCATCTGCTCCGTCTCCCGGCTGGCGGTACCGTTGCCGATGGCGATGTGCTCCACGCCGTGCTTTTTCGCGGATGACTGGAGAGCACGTCGATGGCCTCCTGTTTCTTCCGCTCGCTGAAGGTGGGGTAGACCACCGCCGTGTCCAGCACCTTTCCGGTGCCGTCCACCACCGCCACCAGGCGCTTCAGGGCCGTCAGCTCCCGCTCCAGGGGCCCTCGGTCGTGCAGGGGTGTAGACAATGGCCTCCTGCTCCTCAAAGTCTGGGGATTTCCCGGCTCAGGGCGCGGTAGGCCTCCACCGCCTTCTGGTTGGCCTCCAGGTACTTCCGGGCAGTTTCAGGCCAAAGGTCTGGATCAGCTTGTCATAGATCAGACCGTGCTGAGCGGTCACCTTGGCCGTCGTGTTGCCGGTCACACCCCCGCCGATCTCCTCCGCCTCCACCAGCACATAGTCCACCCCCGCCTGGGCCAGCCGGTGGGCGCACAGCAGCCCGGCCATGCCGCCGCCGATGATCAGCACCTCTGCTTTGATGTCTTGGTCCAGGGCGGGGAATTTCGGCCGCTCTGCGGTTTTCCGCCATATGGAATCCATACCATCACCTCCGCCCTTAGTGTGTCGGTTTTGGGGTAGATTATGAGCCCCATCGGGGATCCGTCTGGAAATCAGAACCTGGCTGCTTGTCCAAGGCTTCTCCGTTTCTCGGCGTGCAAAAAGCCCCGGTTTGTTCCCTTGACAAACCGGGGCGGGGATGCTATTCTAAACACAGAAAGGGCGCTGCCACAAGCGGTTTAGCCCAGGAACATGTTACACAGACAAGAGCCTATGAAACCGTCACTTGGCAGAGTGGCGGTTTCTGCCCTTTATGCGAATCGTCACAGTGTATCCGAAGATATGTAACGTAATCGTAATTGGCATCAGCCTCACCTCCTTTTGGAGGATGTAGCCAAACCGCCTGCCGTATGTGCAGCGCCTTTCCAGCCCCGTGAGGGGCAATCTCAGAATACCATATTTCGCCGTGCTTTGTCAATTTTTCCGCCCCGCGTCCCTGGGGCGGCAGTTTTTTGGTTGATTGCCTCCTTTCCTCCCGGATAAAAATCCCGCAGGCCCTTGTCTATCAAGGGCTTGCGGGATTTTGTCTTTTGTCAGAGTATGGTAGGGTTACAGCTCGTTGATGGTCTCTGTGATGGCCAGGTTTCGCATGCGCTTGGCCGGGGCCCAGACCGCGATGGCCGCACAGGCGAACACAAACGCGACAATGACTCCCAACATGGCCGCCGGCAGGTGCCACGCCGTTCGAAGTAGCGTGTGACCAGCCGGAGATGGAGGAGGCGGCTGAGGGGATACCAATTCCTAAGCCGGCGATGAGGCCGGAGGCGGCATAGGTAAAGGCCTCTGCGGCGATCATCCGGGTCAGCTGGCTTCCGCTCATGCCCACGGCGCGCATGACCCCGTACTGTTTTGTCCGGGATATGACGCTGATGGAAATGCTGTTGATGGTGTGGAACAGGGTAATCATGGCCAGGATCCCCAAAAAGCCATAGGCAATCGCCTGGGTGGCCAGATAGGTTGCCTGGTCCGACCGGTTGCTCTCCCTGTGGTCGGTGAAGATCACATCCCGGGTGGCCAGGCTGTTGATCCGCCGAACCGTTTCATCATCGGCACTCTCGTTTACCTGCACGCCGATCATTGTGTATTTCTCCTCTCCCGTCAGACGCGCAAAGGTCTCCTGAGAGCAGATCACCAGCTGTTCGCCGGGAAACGGGCCGTCCGAGATGGCGCAGGTGATCTCGAGTTCTCCCCCGCAATCTGGACGGTATCCCCCACCTGCAGCGGATTGCCTTTGTTCTGGATGATAATCCCCTTGCCGCTGTCGCCCGGAATGTCTGACAGATCCCCCTGCACCACCCGGTCTTTCGCGCTCTCCAGCAGAAAATCGTCATAGGACTCCAGGCTGATGCGGTCGATCCCCTGCCGGGAGGACGTGGCCGGGACTTCTTCCAGATAGGAGCTGCCAAAGGCCCGCTCCACCCCGGGGATCTCCTCAATTTCACCGATCAGCCCCTGTTCCAGCAGGCAGGCGTTGGCATACCCGTTGAGGGTGATGTCCGGCTGGTAGGACCGCAGGGTGGGAAGCAGTTCCCGGGCAAAGTTCAGCCCCACGGAGAAGCACAAAAACAGGATGATGCTCAGGGCAAAGGAAGCCGTCATCAGGAACCAGTTTTTCCCGGAGCCCATCCCATGATGGATGCCCAGGGTCCACTCAATCCTGCCAAAGCCTCCCTTCCTCCCCCGCCTGGGGGCGGGCACAGGCTCGGCATTGCCGGAGACGGCCGACGCCGGAGACACTTTCGCCGCTTTTCGCGCCGGCGCCTGGGCCGCCAGCAGGACAGTGACCAGGCCCACCAGGGTCCCGCTGACCAGCCCCATGGGGCTGAGGAAGACCACCGGCATGGCGGCAAACTCGTCCCCGCCAATGCCGTAACGGAGGTAAGCACAGATCCCCCAGCTGATCCCCGTGCCCAGGGCCAGCCCCACAGGCACCGCCGTTTTGCACCAGTTCAGCGCCTCCAGGCGGACAAACCGGATGATCTGCCGGCGGCTGGCGCCCACACAGCGGAGCATGCCGAAAAATTGGGTCCGCTGGGCTACGTTGCTGTTTAGACTGCCGGAGATCATCAGCACCCCGACCAGCAGCACCAGGACAAACAGGAACGCCGCCGCCAGATAGATGCCGTTGAAGGATTCCTTGTCACTCTGGCCCGCAAGGCCCATCACCGCCGTGTTTTCGGAAATCCTCTCCGCCGGCAGGCCATAGGCTTCCGGCAGCTCCGCCCGGGCCTTGGCCGCCGCCTCCGGGGTCTGGAACTGAAGGGAGCAGATCGGGTTTTCCGCCACGCCGTTTTGGGCCATCAGGCTGTGGAAGGCCTCCCTGGTCATGCACACGGCCACCAGATAGGTCTGCCCCTGGAAATATTCTTTGTCATCGGCGCCAAAACCCGATACCGTAAAGGCGGCGTCTCCGGTGGGGTGTGTACCGTCACAACATCCCCGATCTCGACCCCCAGGGCCAGCTTCCCGTTGGTGCTGAGCACCACCTCGCTCTCATTTTGGGAAACCTTCCCTCCTCCAGGCCGTTCATCATCTGGACGAAGTAGGTCTCGTCGGCGCCGGTGAGCACCGCCGTTTTTCTCCCACGTAGTAGGGCTGCTCCGTATCCAGGTTGAAGGACTCCGACCATCCCATGGCCGTCACATCGGCCCGCCGGCGGATCTCCTCGGCCGTGGCCTGGGGCAGGCCCTCCCACCTGGAGGTGCCAGCTTCCGTGCTTCCCCTCCATCATGGCGGCCTCCGTCCGCACAAAGTTCTCCGCCGCGCTGAACATGGCCGTAACCAGGAAGACCGAAAGGACGATGCACAGCAGGGTCACTCGGTTTCTGCCGCCTGCGCACCCTGGCAGAAATGGGGATCAGGCTTAGATAGCTTTTCATTCCGCGCACCTCCCGAAGTCGGTCAGCACGCCGTCCGACACCTGCAGCACCCGGTCTGCCGTCTGGGCGATGGCCCGGTTGTGGGTGATCATCAGAATGGTCTGCTCATAGCGTTTGGAGGCCGCTTTCAGCAGAGCAATCACCTCGCTGCTGCTTTGGGAATCCAGGTTGCCCGTGGGCTCGTCGGCCAGAATCAGAGCCGGCCGGGTCATCAGGGCGCGGCCGATGGCCACCCGCTGCTGCTGGCCGCCGGAGAGCTGACTGGGCAGGTGGCGGCGGCGCTGGCCCAGGTTCAGCACCGTCAGCAGCTCCTCCAGGTATCGTTTGTTGGGTTTTTGGCCGTCCAGCAGCACGGGGAAGATTATGTTCTGCTCAACGGTCAGCTCCGGGATCAGGTTAAAGGACTGAAAGACAAAGCCGATATTCCGGCGGCGAAAGACCGTCAGGGCCTTTTCCTTCATGGCAAAGGTATCCTTGCCGTCGATGAGCACCTTGCCGGTGGTGGGGGTATCCAGGGCCCCCAACAGGTTCAGGAGAGTGGTCTTGCCGGACCCGGATTCCCCCACAATGGCCACAAACTCCCCTTTGGGGACGGAAAAGCTGACGTTTCTCAGGGCGTGGACGGCGGTTTCTCCGCTGCCGTAGGTTTTCGAAAGGATTTCACTTCTAATAAATCCATCCTGTAAGCACCTCTTTCTGCATTTTCTGCAGACAGGATACCACCCCAAGATGACGGCAGGATGACAGCGAGCCTACAATTTTGTAGGAATTAGGAAGCTGATGACAAAGGTCGTGCCCGCCCCCAGCTCACTGCGCACCTCGATGGCGCCGTTGTGGGCCTCGAGGATTCCCTTGGCCGGGGAAGGCCCAGACCAAGGCCCTGGGTATCCTGGGAAAACCGGCTGCGGTAAAACCGCTTGAAAATGTGGTGTAAATCCTCCGGGTGGATGCCGGCGCCGTTGTCTGTTACGGTGATCTGCACCATAGAGGCAAACTGCCGCCAGGCGATCGGATGGTATCCCCCTTTGGGTGTGGTCCAGAGCGTTTTTCACGATATTGTCCACGGCTTCCAGCATCCAGTCCTGGTCGCAGAGGAGGGAAACCTCGTCAGCACCGGACAAGAGGAGCTGTTTTCCCTCCTGCCTGGCCCGGTAGGCGAAGTGGAGCTGGACATTCTTCATCATGTCCGCCACCTGCTCCGGGCGCTTTTCCAGCACAATGGCCCCGGCATCCAGCCTTGCGAGTTTCAGCAGGTTTTGGACCAGGGTGTCCATACGGTCCAGCTCCTGTTCGGAAAGGGTGACAAATTCCCGGATGGCTGGCAGTGCCTCCGCCTCCCCTGAAGCAGGCCGTTGTACACCTGCAGGGCAGCCAGCGGGGTTTTCAGCTGGTGGGAGATGCCAGAGATGGTCTGTTTCAGAAAGTTTTTTTCCTTCAGCTCGTTGGCAGCGTGGGCGTTGAGCACTGCGGACAGGGTGTTCACCCCGTGGAAGAGGCGATAGAGCTCCCCCTCCTCGTCGCAGTCGATGCGGGCGTCCCGGTCTCCGGAGAGGACGGCCTCCATTACCGCCACGGCGGCTTCCATGGTTTTGTCCTGCCGGCGGAAATACCAAACGCAGGCCGCCATGACGCAGCAAAAAGCCGCCAGGGAAAGCAGCAGCAACGGCAGGGAGAGTTTTTGGCGGCTCCACCCCTCGACGCCCTGGGACAGCAGCAGGAAGCCGGCCGTAATCGCCGCCAGCAGCTGGAAAAAGCCGCCGAATCTCCCGGTTGGCAAAAATCCTCATCCTTCACACCTCATCCGTCTATGCTGTTCCACTTGTACCCCATGCGCCGGACGGTGACGATCAGGCGCGGCTGGCCGGGGTTATCCTCCACCTTGAGCCGCAGCCTGCGAATGTACACGGTAAGGGTACTGCTGTCAAGATAGTTCCCCTCACAATCCCACAGCTTGTCCAGAATCTGTTCCTTGGAGAGCACCACATTGGGGTTTTCCATCAGCAGGCACAGCAGCTTGTATTCTCTCCCGCCGTCAGGTCCAGGGGCGCCCCATGCTTATAGGCCGTCCCTGGGGCAGCCGCACCTGAATCCCGTTGGATTGCAGCTCGCCTCCCGTCCCGCCGAAGTCCTTTGCCCGGCGGAGGAGGGCACGGATCCTGGAAATCAGCACCCCCAGCTTAAAACTAAAACTCGTTAAAAAACTTTTGTTTTTTATCGCGCGAAGCGCGTCGAGTTTTGTATGAGACGGGGCGGTGCGAAGCACCGCCAGCATGCGTAGCGTGCGTGTTTCAAATGAAAGAATTTCATTTGAAATTAAGCCTTCGCTATGTTGTACAGGACCGTGGCCGCCTGTTCTCTCGTCATGCCAGCGTCAGGTTCAAACTTCCCGCCGCCGACGCCGTTCACGATGCCCTTTTCCTTGGCCCAATTCAGGCAGCCGCTGTAGGCGGCGTCCGTCTCCACATCCGAGAAGACACTGGCGCCGGCTGCCTCTCCGGCATGGCCGCACAGGGAATGGTAGATCCCGATAAACTCCCCTCTGCTGAGCATGGTATTGGGGTCAAACTCCGCTCCCTTCGGAGGGGCAACGGTCGCACCGACCTCCTCGTGGATCTGGGTGGAAATAATCAGCGCATCCACGCCGTCCTTGGCCTCCACTGCGGTCACGGGGATCCAGTCGGAGTACACATCCTGATAGAAGGCGCGCACATGGTAGGTCCCCGGCTGGGTGGCCGTGAGAACGCCGTCCTCGGTGACCTTGATACCGTTTTTTTCTCCAGCTCCTGGGCCTCCCACTTCACCTGGATGTCCTTCTGCTTGCCGGTGGAGTCATAGGCGGCCACCGTGACGCCCTCAAGGCCGTTCAGGTTGACCGGCTCGTTGACCACAGCCTCCACCTGGACCGTAAGCTGGATGGTACCGCTGAATTTCTCCTCCGGCACGTCTTGGACGGTGACTTTATAGGCGGGAGAGGTGATGTCCGAATTCTTGGACACCCGCCCGCTGTAATCGGTGTAGACACCCTCGTTGATAAAGTACTTTACATATGTGGTACCCACGGCCTGCGCCACCACGCACTGCTGGTGGGTGACCGGGTCCGTCGTCATGACGGCCACGTTGGAGCTTGTCGGGTTGCCGTTGGCGTCCACGATCTTCCATTCACCCCAGCCCTTGACAAAGCCGTAATAGGGGACCATCGACTCGTCATAGGCGTTGACCCGGTAGCTGTAAATGGGCAGGGAATCACCCACCTCCAGGATAAAATCGCGGTTGAGCTGGTAATTGACATAGATGTACTTGATCGGATACATGGGCATCGGCTCCGTCAGCGAGGAATTGATGCTCGTCTCGGTGCAGGAGGTCGACGCCCCGGTGAGGGACATGGGATAGCGGTTGATGATCCGATTGACCATCTCCTCGTGCTCGGTCAGCTTATCCCTGTACTCCGAAGATGTGGTATGGGCCGTGGACATTTTGTGGAGGATCGTGTCCCAATTCAAGGAGGTGCACCATTGGTCGCCACTCCGCTTTGAGCTGTAGGTGGTGCCATAGGTCTCCTCGTAGCTCCGGTTGCTGACATTCTTGCTCGCCCGCTGGTAGAGGTTCTCCACCGCGTCGCTCTGGTCTTTGTCGTTGCCGAACACGGTGAAGAAGGTGCGCTGGTCATAGCCCGAGGTGGAGAAGGACTGGACCGCCGCGTTATCATCGTAGCAGGTTCCGCACATGGAGAAGACGGCAACCCGGTAAGTCACAGCCACCGGGCAGTCATAGGCTGTGGTCATCGTCGTCACGGACTTCGTCTGGTTGACGCCCGCCACCGTATGGGCCGGAACGGTGATCGTGGTGGAGGCGGATTTTGAGCGGGAATCCGTCTCGCTTTCCCCCGTTGGTCATGCCCTTGCTCCAGGACTCGCCGAAGTTGATGCCGCCGCTCATGGTCATGCCGGCATCCATGACCATGGGGATCTTCGCACTCATGGTGGCGGAGACGCCGATATTCGCGCCGACATTACAGTCCATGGTGCTCTGGGACGACGTGGAGACGGAGGTGGACGTGCTCTCCTCCAAGCTCACCGTGGTGGTGGAGGACTCCAGGGAGTTATTCTCACTGACGCTGATCAGCCCGTCGTCGATATTGGGGTCGGTGGGTAGGAAAAGCCGGGCACGCTGCTTGCCTTTGCTTCGTCCAGGCTCATGTCTCCCGTCACGGTATTGAGCGCCTGGCCGTCGTCGATCAGGTGGACCTGGAAATCGTAAAAGGCCACGGCAAAGGCGTTGTAGCCGTACTGGGCCGTCTTGCCGTAGCGGTCCACGCAGGCTACGGTGCTGTAGATCACTTTCTGGTTCGCGCCAACCTTGAGTTGCTCTTCCAGATCGTGGTGGGCCACGAAATCGCTGCCCTTCAGCTTTCGGCCGATGCAGCTGGCGATATCATTGGCCGCCCGCACCTGCACATCCGACAGCGACTCGGCAATGGAGATGCCGCTGCTTCTCCACTTGTCATCGCCGCTGTTGTTCGACTGGCTCTTCTGCATCGACTGGATGAAATCAATGTAATGGCCGTCTCCGAAATCAGCGTGCCAGCCGTTCCCGGCGTGGTCCCAATAGGAATTCTTTTCGAGTCAAAGATCGAGTAGATCAGGTTCAGCCATTTCAGGTAGTTGTCCTGCTGGGTCACCACGTCCATGTAGAACTGGGTCTGGTCGTCGGTATCGGTCCGGCCGTCCATCTTCCCGTTGTAGATGTCGTAATAGGTGATCTGGCGGCCGTTCTTCTCCAAAACAATGGAAGTCACCTGCCCCAGCGCATCATAGGCCCACGCCGGGGTGAGCACGCCAGCCAGCAGCACAAGGGCCAGGAACACCGAGAGCATGCGCCGCGCCAAGCCCGCTTTTCCGCCTCTGTTTTTCCGAAGATTTATCATAATCGTATCCTCCTTGCTTTTTTTTCCTGGATGGGGCCCTTTTCCGCCGTCGGGGCCTGTTCCGCGTCTGCTTACGGCTGCTGCTCCGGCTCTTCCGGTTCTTCCGGCGCATCTCCCCCGCAAAGGAGCCGAAAATCATGTTGAACCCCTGGAACACAAAGTTCAGCGCTACGCACAGGCCGATGGAGAGCGCCGTGATCAGCGGGTGTGCCAGCGACACGATCGCCAGAATGATCAGCGCCACGCCAATCACCACCAGCAGCCCCCAGGCCTTGGGTTTCAGCTTCACCGCGCTGACAATGCGCAAGATGCCAGACAGGGCGATCCACACGCCGAACAGCATCAGCAGCACTTCATCCGTCAGCACGCGCAGCCATAGATTGGAGAGAAGCACGACGCCAAACACAATAGACAGGATTGCCAGCACCAGATCCCAAGCCGAAGCGGCTTTCGTCTTTCTGCCGGCCCACCACGCGCCGAACCCGTCAAAGCCGGCAAGCATCACCGCCAGGCCGATCAGCCAGCCCAGGCTGGTGAAAAACACCACAGGGTGAAACGTGCCGTAAAGGCCCAGAATGACCATCAGCACGCCGAGGATCACCCCGATCCACTTCATTCCTTTTTTTCATCACAATCTTATAAACCTCCCTACCGTTTGTTGCCCGGCATCTGAGGAACATCGACACGGATCTTCCGCCCTTGTGCAATTTCTGGTTGCACAAAGGCGGAAGGTCATGTTATGCATTTATATTGTCGGGGGCTCTCCTGCCAGACTGTCTTTCCAAATTATTCTAATATTTACGCACCCGGAAATCAGGGGCCCGGCTCAAATCCGCCCCGGCGCGGCTCGAATTTCCGGCGGCGCTCAGGTGGTGATCCATGTGCATTTTATCATTGTAGAAGATCAGGAACCGGACCGCAAAGAGCTGGCGGCCTTTGATTCCGGGCGGGTTCTATGAGGCGGACAGACACACCCCTCCGAACCGGACTTCGGAGTTCTCCATGGACTACCTTTACCACAGCTTGCGGGAGGCCTTTTTGGCCCATTCCAAGATCGACGGACCGGGACACTCCCACACCCGGCATCCGCTACGGCCGGTACCGCGCCCACAACATGGAGATCCTCGGACTAATCATTCTGGGCAGCGGATCTTCGGGCATTGCGACCGCGCGGATCGTGCATGGGAGCGGGACCGCCGCGCCTGCCCATCAGGCGTTTTTCTGGACCACCTCCCGAAAAGGCGGCTGGGCATAAGCATTGCAACTGCTCGGTTGCAGCGGGTTTTCAAACTTGACTTTCATCGTTCGCCTTACCAGGTCGGATGTCTTGCTTTCCTTGCTCTCCTAACCCTTTCGATAACAAACGAGGGTCGACTTTGGACTGCTCCAAAAGTCGACCCTCGTTTTATGTGGTGACCCGTCGGGGATTCGAACCCCGGACCCCCTGCTTAAAAGGCAGTTGCTCTGCCGACTGAGCTAACGAGTCAAACATGGCTGGGATGGCAGGACTCGAACCTGCGAATGCGGGAGTCAAAGTCCCGTGCCTTACCACTTGGCTACACCCCATGATAGGATGCTTTTAATAAGAAGAGAGCCGGAACCGACGCTCCGGCTCTCCCTCCTGGATCGTTTTTTCGGTACGTAGGCCGCCCCCAGCTTCATGGCCCGCTCCAGGGTCATCCCGCCGGATTTGGCCACGATGGGCCGGTTGATCACCTGGGGAAACCGGCGGGCCAGTACTTCCTTTGCCTTGGGGTCCGCCAACAGCTCCCGGATGGTAATCTGATGATTCCGCAAATCCATGGTTTCTCACCTCCCGTCCATACTATGCGCGGGAAGGCGCCGCTGTCCCAGGGATAAACCGAACCTGACCGGTCCATACTATCCCTGGCGGCTTCCAGGGCAATCGGTTGGAAGTCTGCCACCCTGATGCCAAGAGAGCCTCCGGCTCTCACCCATTCTAAAGGAGGAACGCCCCATGAACAACAATATGAACGCCAACAACAGCATTAAGTGCTCCGTCTCCGACTGCGCCTTCCACAACGGCGCCAAGAGTGTCTGCTCCTGTCTTCCATCCAGGTGGGCCGCTGCGGCCCCACCAGCAAGGAATGCGCCTGTACCGAATGCGCCTCCTTCGAGCTCTCCAACCAGAAAAGCGGCTTCTGAGAACGGCTGACCCACGTAAAAATTCCCCCGCGCCAACCGGCGCGGGAATTTTACTGGAATTCGATGTTTCTGCAATCACTCAGCCTTGGGGGCTTCCTCTGCCTTAGGCGCTTCGGGAGCGGCCTCAGCCTTGGGGGCAGCTTCCGCCTTAGGCGCGGCAGCGGGGCGGCCTCAGCCTTCGGCGCTGCGGGCTTCTTTGGGCTTAGGCGGCAGAACCACGCCGTCCACCGTGATCAGCTTGCGGGGGCAGGCCCGAGAGCACAGACCGCAGCCGATGCAGATATCGTAGTTGATCTTTGCCAGGAAGTTTCTCCACGGTGATGGCGCCCTCCTTGGGGCAGGCCTTCACGCAGATCTTAGCAACCGATACAGCCGTTGTCGCAGGCCTGACGGACCACGGGGCCCTTGTCATGAGATGCGCAGGGGATCTCGGTATACTTCTTGAGTTCGGGGAATAATACGGATAATATTTCTGGGGCATGCAGTCACGCAGGCGTTGCAGGCCACGCAGGCCTTTTCGTCCACCTTGGCCACGCCGTCCACGATGTGGATGGCGTCGAACTTACATGCCTTCCACGCAGCCAGGTGCGCAGGCGTCCACGGGAGCCAGGCCCTTCACCACAGCGGCTGGCATAGCCGGCGCAGCCGGCGTAGCCGCAGCCGCCGCAGTTGGCGCCGGGCAGGCAGCTCCGCAATGGCCTCCTCACGGGGGTCCTTCTCCACGGCAAACACCTTTGGAAGCGACATGGCCAGACCAGGCCGAACCAACGCGATACCCAGTACACCCAGGACCACGATGGGGCAAAAATAACAGTATTCATATCCATATTCTTCTCGCCTCCTCTTACCAGACCTTCAGGCCGGAGAAGCCCATGAAGGCCAGGGCCATCAGACCAGCAGTGACCAACGCGATGGGGAAGCCCTCGAAGGCCTTGGGATAATCGGAGAACACCAGACGCTCCCGGATGCTGGCGAAGAGCACGATGGCCAGCAGGAAGCCGATGCCGCCGGTGATGCCGTAGACCACGGACTAGATGAAGTTGTAGTTGTTCTGCACGTTCAGCAGCACCACGCCCAGCACGGCGCAGTTGGTGGTGATCAGCGGCAGGTAGATGCCCAGGCCCGGTGTACAGGGAGGGCATGGACTTCTGCAGGAACATCTCGATGAACTGCACCAGAGCGGCGATGACCAGAATGAAGGCCACGGTCTGCATGTAGCCCAGGCCCTTGGGGCACCAGGATGGTCATTGATGGGCCAGGTCATGGCGGAGGCCAGGCCCATGACGAAGGTCACGGCGAGGCCCATGCCCACGGCGGTATCGACCTTCTTGGAGACGCCCAGGAAGGGGCAGCAGCCCAGGAACTGGGAGAAGATAAAGTTGGATGGAAAAGAAAATTGATAGATCTGATCCATTATTTGCTCTCCTCTTTCTTCTCGGTCTTCTTGGGCTTGCTGAGGAAGTACTGCATGGCGGCAATGACGCAGGCCAGCGTGAGGAAACCGCCCACCGGGAGGATCATGCCCAGCGCCACCCTGGCAGCATGCCCTCGGGGCATGATGCTGGATGCCCTCGCCGCCGTTGAGGATACCGCCGCCGAAGGTGCCGGTGCCCAGAAACTCGCGGATGACTGCACATGACCAGCAGCACCACGGTGTAACCCAGGCCCTGGAAGATGCCGTCCAGCGCGGAGGCGACCACGCCGTTCTTGTAGGCAAAGGACTCTGCCCGGCCCAGAATGATACAGTTGACCACGATCAGGGGATGAACAGCCCAGGCTGGCAGACAGGTGCGGGGACAAAGGCCTTCAGCAGCAGGTCCACCACGGTGACGAAGCCCGCGATAACCACGATGAAGATGGGGATGCGCATGTGATTGGGGATGAGATTTTCGCAGCAGGGAGAGATAATGACGTTGGAGCAGGTCAGGATCACGGTCACGGACAGGCCCATGCCGAGGCCGTTGAACAGGGTGGTGGTGATAGCCAGCAGAGGGCACATGCCCAGCAGCTGGACCAGTAACGGGGTTTTGGGCAATGAGGCCGTCAATAAATTGTTTCTTTACATTCATGTTTTCGGTCCCTCCTTAACCCAGTGCTTCCACAACAGCACGGGCGGCGTTGACGCCGTCGCAAACTGCGCACGCGGGAGGTGATGGTGGCGCCGGTGATGGCGTTGATGGTGCCGCCGTCCTTGGTGACGCTGACCACGTCAGTGGCGCCGGCAAACTGGGCCTCGCCACTCGGGATCGGTGGCGTTGGAGCCCAGGCCGGAGGTCTCGCCGAGTGGGTGATGATGGCCAGACCGGTGACTTCACCGGCGGAGTTGATGCCGGCCATCATATCCAGGGCGCCGCCGAAGCCGTTGGGAGCTGGTCTCCACCACGTAGCCTTCCTCGCCGGCCTGATAGACGGCCAGGACGGGAACCACGGTGCCGGTGTCCAGAGTAACCTCAGCCATGGGGCTGTCCACTTCTGTATATTCGCCACTGTCAAGGGGGAGAACCACTGCCAGGAGTCCTGAATGGTCTTCTCCGTGTTTGCCGCGATGGCGGGCGCGGTAACCTGGTTGACCAGGCCCAGCAGAGCCGCAACCACCAGGCAGATGAGGGCCAGCACGATGACCAGCGAGGCCAGGCCGGGTTCTTTCTTTGCAGTGCTCATGCTTCAGCGCCCTCCTTTGCAGCTTTTTTGGCCGCCTTGGCCTTTTCCTTTTCTGCCTTGCGCATCTCAGCGGTCACGCCGAAACGCTTGGGCAGGGTGGCCTTATCAATGAGCCACACGCAGCAGTTCATGATCAGGATGGAGTAGCAGACGCCCTCGGGATAACCGCCGAAGTAACGAATGAAAACCACCAGCAGGCCGCGCCGATGCCGAAGATGATCTCACCCTTGGGGGGTATTGGGGCTGGTGACATAGTCGGTGGCCATGAAGAAGGCGCCCAGGAACAGGCCGCCGCGAAGATCTCGCGGAGCATCCAGGTGAAGACGGTCGTTGACGCCCTCGGGGAGCCCGGGAGAAGATCAGGGTCAGAACAGCCACAGTCAGGATGTAAGCGGCGGGGATCCGGATACGGATAACGCCCTTTGGCGATCAGATAGATGCCGCCAATGAGCAGGGCGATGGCGGAAACCTCGCCCATGCAGCCGCCGATGTTGCCGATAAACATATCAGCCAGAGAGGCATCGGGGGTGACGCCGCCCTTCATGAAGTCCACGGCCAGGGGGTGGCGCCGGTAGTGGCGTCAGCTGCCGAGATAACGGAGGCCCAATGCGCCCCTTGCCGGGCAGCACCCAGGTGGTCATGGGCACGGGGTAGGACATCATCAGGAAGGCACGGCCGGCCAGAGCGGGGTTCATAAAGTTCTGGCCCATGCCGCCGAAGAGCTGCTTGACGACCACGATGGCGAAGAAGTCGCCGATGAGGATGGTCCAGTAGGGCAGGGTGACCGGGCAGACAAAGGCCAGCAGCACGCCGGTGATCATAGCGGACAGGTCCCCAATGGGATTGGGCTTGTGCATCAGCTTGCGGTAGCCCCACTCAAAGATCATACAGAAAATGACCGACACCAAGGTGGTGGTCAGTGCGCGGTCCAAACACCCAGATGCCCATCGCCAGAGCGGGGATCAGGGCGATGAGGACATCCCGCATCAGATTTTTGGTCCCAACAGGGGACGATGCGTGGGGGGAGGAGGCTACGCTCAGTTTATATTCTTCCATGCTGTACCCTCCTTACTTTTTGCCGCCTGCTGGCGGATGGCGAACTTCGCGGTACGGAACTGCTGGACCAGCGGAATTCTGGCCGGGCAGATGTACTGGCAGGAGCCGCATTCCATGCAGTCCATAATCCGGTACTCTTCCACTTCGCTCCAGCGGCGGGCCTTTGCGAACATGTTCATAAAGAGGGGGTCAGGTGCATGGGGCAGACGTTGACGCAGCGTGCGCAGCGGATGCAGGTGGGATTGGGGCTGACCGCCGGCATATCCTCCTTGCTCAGGCAGAGCACACAGTTGCTGGCCTTACCCATGGGCACCGACATGTCATACTGGGCAAAGCCCATCATAGGACCGCCGGAGATCACACGGGCGGGGGTGCTGCTGAACCCGCCTGCTTCCTCAATCAGGTGGGAGAAGGGGGTGCCAACGGGAGCCAGCAGGTTCACAGGGTTCTTCACCGCGCTGCCGGTGATGGTGATCACGCGCTGGTACACGGGCAGACCCAGTGCTACAGCGTCGTAAATGGCAGCGGTGGTGGCAGCGTTGAACACGCAGCAGCCCACGTCAGCGGGCAGCTTGCCGGGGGCACCTCGCGGCCGGTGAGGCGCTGGATCAGCTGCTTCTCAGCGCCCTGGGGGTACCGGGTGCGCAGCGCCCGGACAGTGATGTCCTTGGCGTCGCCCACCAGCTCCTTCAGGTGGTTGACGGCGTTCATCTTGTTGTCTTCAATGCCGATAAACGCGTGATCCAGCTGCAGAGCCTTCATGATGAACCGAACGCCGCCGATGACCTTCTCGCCCTGCTCCAGCATCAGGCGATGGTCTGCGGTAATGTAGGGGTTCGCACTCGGCACCATTGATGATAATGGTGTCTGCTTTGCCGACTGCGGAACTGATCTTCACATGGGTGGGGAACCCGGCGCCGCCCATACCGGTACAGCCAGCGTCGCGGATGATGTCGATGATTTCCTGAGAGGTCAGGGCGTCGACATTTTCGCGCGGCTTGCAATCCGGGCAAAGGGTATTTTGGAAGTCATTTTCAATCACAACAGAAAGCGCGTGGGCACGCCGCCGGTGCCGGGACGAGGCTCAACTGCCACAACCGTACCAGATACACTGGCGTGGATGGGAGCGCCGAGGCCCGCGGTAGCACCGATCATTTGACCGACCGTTACGGTATCGCCCTTCTGCACCACAGGCTTACAGGGTGCGCCGATGTGCATGGACATCGGGATCACGACCTGAGCCGGAGCAGTGGACAGCGGTTGGATCGGTTTCTGCTCAGTAGCTTCCTTGTGTTCGGCGGGGTGGACGCCGCCGTAAAACATTTGCTTCATAAGCATCACCTCTGTTTTTCCTTGCCTAATTCTCTTTTTCCCCAAAAAATTGCCTCAGTCCGCAGGGAGACTAAAACACTATATATAATAAAGCCAACGGACCAAATTGTCCAGTGATTTTCCAAACAAATTTGCCCCAGAACCGAAATTTTCGGAAATTTGTTTTTGGGCTTTTTTCCATTCCCTTTTTTCCTCTGGTTTGCTATACTGAAAATGGAATTTTATTGTCAGGAGGCGGACACCATGACAAATACGCTGAGAAAATTTTCCATTTTGGGCGACTCCATCTCTACCTTTCAGGGCTACTCTCCCTGGGGGGCGGAGCACTACGGACCCGACACCGGCGCAGTCACCGGGGTCTGCACCGTGGAGGACACCTGGTGGATGCAAGTGATTCAGGCCCTGGGGGGCGAGCTGCTCTCCAATCTGTCCATCTCAGGCAACACAATCGTCACAGAGGGCAAGATGGGGGCTTTCCCACGGCCCGCCTCCGGCAGCTGACGGTGGATGGCGTGACGCCTGACCATATTCTTCTTTATGCCGGGCTCAACGATGCGATCTTTTACCTCCCCGGAGGTCTTCGGGGCAGAGTACCGGCGGCTCCTCGCCCGAACCCAGAGGGAATATCCCCGGGCGCAGCTCCACTGCGGCACCCTGCTTCTGGGGCCGTCGGCGGAGATCAACGCTCCATGAGGCCCCTGGTCCAGCGGTTGGCCCCATACAACGACGCCATTCGCCAGGCTGTGGAGGACGCCGGCGTCCATCTGGTGGATCTGGCCGCCATGGGCTTCCGATACACCTCGCTGGACGCCTTCCATCCCAATGGTGAGGAATGAAGCAGCTTGCCTCCCTGTGGCTTCGCGCCTTGGATGCCGCCCCTCAGAGGGCTAAGGGGCCAGCTTTTTGTTTTCCCATGAGAAATTTTCTGCTTTTTCCCCAGTTTTCTTGCACTTCCCTTCTCTCTGGAGTATAATAGGCTCCACGATCAGAATATCCGAAAAATGATGCCATCGCAACATCTATTTTACTGGAAGTTTGATAAACTCTTTCCATCCCTTGATTCAAAATGATTTTTTCGTCAGTATAATATACAACAAAAGGAGGACTTATCATGTCTCAAGCAACTGCCCCCCAAGGTCTCTGTTTTGGGAGACGGCATCAGCACCTTTGAAGGCTATACTCCCAGACTCGGCAGCTGGTATTCTCCCAGCTACATCTCTTATTCCGGCTTCGGCACCCCTGAGGAAATCCTGGTGGATGCTGGTCACCCAGCAGATTGGCGGTACCTTCCTGAAGAACAACTCCTTCTCCGGCTCCCATGTCAGCTACGCCGGCCACTATGCCGCTTTTGTGTTGGCGTTACCTATCTTCCCGGGCCGTCGCCAGCCAAGTATTTTCGGCACAGATGAGCTTAACTGCCGTGTTCGGAATGGGAACGGGTGGACCCTCACCGCAATCAACACCGACTTACTTTCTTGTGAACAAGAAAGTAAGCAAAAAAAAAACTTTATGCTGGCTTGGTTTCGTATGGCTGTGGTAGAAATACGATTCCGGGCCACAAGACTGTTTTCTGCACTTTCTGTTCTGAGGAAAGTTGAGGCTATGCTTTTCGCACCCTCAAAACCGAACAAAGTAACTTCCATATGCTTCGCAAGCGCCTGCATATTCTTCTCTTA
>VOFD01001444.1_pt1 | contig 19560 bp, 21 predicted proteins | sample 5384101 | NCBI WGS metagenome assembly VOFD01 (sample SAMN12384723, study PRJNA508395) | human gut metagenome | isolation source: healthy gut C | host: Homo sapiens
AGAATGCCATAAACGGATCGGCTATCTTATAGAGGCTCTTTTTTCGCATTCTTTTCATCAATCCCGAACGGAACATCTTTTTCCAAAAAACCGAGATCAACAAGTTTCTTCAATGGACGCGACAGATTAGTTGCTGGTTCATTGCATCGTGCAGCAATTTCAGAAAGACGGTTTGCACCAGTACCGATATAAGACATTATTGTCGAAGTCTTGACTATATCTTTAACATCATCCTGAAACAGTTTTATCGGCTCCTCATAAAGAGTACCATTTACAGAAAGGATATTGTACCACAGGGCATCACCAAGCGAACTTTCTATTTTCCCTCAATTCCCAATAACGCGGCACCCCTCCCCACACCGCATACTCTTCAATGGCATCCATCGCATTGAGACGTAGTGCCTCTTGAATATACGGCAACTGAATCGGCGCAAGTCTAATTATCTCATCAGCACGACCATAAAGAGGCGCAGTAGAATCAAGAAACAACCCATACATCATATTTTGCGATGAACCGCAAAGCACCAGATTATATTTCAGCTGCTTTTCATCAACAAGTTTCTGCAAACGGATGGTAGCTCAGGAGATTGCTCTACAAGATAGGGAAATTCATCCAGGCATAGAGTAAAACGCCTGTCTGTCCGATAATTTGCGGCACGCAATATAGACTCCCAATCCGGATATGTCAGCTTCTCGAAATCCGGAAACACCTGTGCAATCACTTTTGCAAGCAATGTCCTCTGGTGTTGGCCTTCCAGAACGATCGGCAAGGAAATAAACATCATTGTCCGACAACACTCTTTTGATAAGCGTTGACTTACCCAATCGTCTGCGACCATACATCACAACATGATCCTGCATTTTCCTTCAATGGCGGCAAACTCTGCATGGTCGGCCTTGGCCAATGGCTCCTGCTTGACCCGGATAATAATGTTGAAAAATGGGGGCAGCTGAAGCGCGTATCAATGAGTGCCGATGAAATGCCTGACATATACCGGATTTTCCCTCCTGAGGATGCAGGCAGCATAAGAGGTTACGGCCGTCTCGAATTTATGGAGTTGGGAGATGACGACAACAGCCTGATGCAGTTCGACATATTTTTCGCCCCTCGGCGAGATCAAAGGCTGACCAGCCGATACCGCATTCTTTCCGGCTCTGGCTTTATAAGGATCTGACAGAAGTGTACAAGAAAAAATATCCGGAAGCCGGAGTAGAAGCCGTCGTTATCCGCTATTGCGTGGATGATAATTATTTGACAGAGTAGCCTGTTCTTCCGAAATTTGAAGTGTTGTATTTGTCTTCGCCACAACCGGAGAAAAAAGGGTTGTTGCCAGAACAAGGAGCCAAAGATTTCCTGTCAAAGGGTTATAGGCGGCGAGAAGTTCCGCAATGCTGTTGCCGCCGGAGAGTCCTGTGGCAAACTAAAAAATAACGGTCAGCAATATCCATACTATGCCTGTAAGCCATTTCCTTACGGGTACTGTTTTTTGTCAGTCGTGGATACATAAGCCACGTAATCAGGAAGATAAGACCGCTTAAAATGATTCCGCTCGCAGGCAAGGCCCATTTCTGCCCGATGGCAGGAGCCAATACATACCCCTCAGCCCTCCATTGAGAATAGCTGCAGGAATGAAACATATCCAGATTATAAGTGATTTCAGAATGTTCATTGGACGGCAGTTTATATTTTATCCAGCATTATCTCGATAAGATGTGAGGCGTTCATATTGCGGGCGACACCTCGGCTGATTTTTTGTATGAAAATCGGATTGTATCTGACAGTTCGATTTCAAAACAATAATTCAGGAACTTGTCCGGATACCGGTTTTCCAGATCCGTTATTCCCAGATCATGGGTGGCGATTATTCCTGATACTTCATGTCTGGAAAGTTCTTCAAGGATGATCATTGACCCTTTGAGCTTATCACTGAATTGGTCCCTTTCAGAATCTCATCAAGTATGACCAGGGTGTAAGTGTGTGACTTGACATATTCCAGCATCAGTCTTAGCCTTGAGAGCTCTGCCTGGAAATATGATGTGTCTTTGGAAAGATTGTCCGCAGTACGCATACTTGAAAACAAGGATACCGGGACAAAGGCAAAATTTTCTGGCACAGACTGCGGCACCATTGGTGGCAAGGATGAATGATACGCCTATCGTCCTTAGAAATGTGCTCTTGCCGGCCATATTTGCACCTGTGACAATGGCGAGATTGTCCCTTTTCAAAGTGAAGTTGTTTGGAACACCGTTCCTGCCCGACAGGAACGGATGAACTATGTCCGATGTTTCAATGATTGTCCCGGACGAGGCGGCGAGAATTTCTCCATATGTATTGTCCGGGTTATTGAAAACATAAGTGCCGAAACTTGCAAGAGCGTCGATTTCAGCTATGCTGTCGGTCCAGCCTGTTATGTGAGAACCGTATTTAGATATCCATTTGAAGAACATTTTCGAAACCATGATATCATACATTATGGTCCCGTTGAAAGAAGATACAGCAGGAAATTTCCTCGCTGGTCATAAAGGTTCAGTATCCTTGAAAGATGGTCGAATGCCTTGAGGCTTCCAGTCCCGTCATCGAAAAGGCATTGTCTGGACTTGATCAGAAGTTCGGATTTGAAACCGGCAGTTTCTATGTCCTTCAATATATCCGTATATCTCCTGCATTCTTTATACAGGCTGTCGGTAAACTGTATCATTCTGTCAGTCCGTCTTCCGAAAAGAAAGTGACAAGATGTTGAAGCACAAATAAGGAACAGAATACTATCGGTGAGACAAAAACCAGTTAACCACCCGGCGAGAGACAGGACAGTTACAATGGAGAGTATCTGCGGAACAGGATCTTTCATAAATAGATTTCCTTGTATCGGCTTTGCTATTACATCTGCCAGTCTGTCCAGTTCTTTACCGATATGTCTGTTCGAGTGGAATTTTTATCCTCCATTGCGGAAGTGCGGCAAGTTCTTTTTACTGCTTCCTGCCTTTTATGAATAATGTCTGTATCCGAAGGGAGATCAGTCAGTTTTCTGGCCAGCATTTTCCCTTTGAGAGTGACGGTCCTGTTTATCCTGTTGAACAGTGATTTTGGACCGAAAACATCGAGGTCGTATGAGTATTTATGATGGGATCTATGAATTCCGTTCCGTCCTCAAACGGGGAGAAATCATTACGGAAGTACGAGAGTTCATTTTCGCACACCTTTCTCCTGGACTGAGATCCCTGATTTTCCTATTGAGGATCGCATCGGCTTTCAATGCAGCGACATACAGAATCACGGATATCGCAATCGATATGAATCCTGGCACATTACCTTTATTCCCTACGGTATACCATATCGAGGCTATTATGCAGCAGAAAAGGATCAGTTTGCATGCTACATAAATGTTGCTCTTCCTTTGAAGTGCCTTTTCCTTGGAAGTCAGGGATGCTATTTCGTCTTTATAAAACTGCTCCGGAGATTTCATTGGAGTTGTCGGTAAATGTATTTACGAAAGTCTCTATGAGTCTGTTCACTGTTTCAGGCCGGTCGGTGTTGGCATTATGTCCGGCCCCGTCTATCTTTCATAGAATCTTTTCCATTACATAGTTTGTGAGATACAGCCGGTTGGCTTTGGCTTTCTGTTCCTTCATCGTAGTATATCCGTGTTTCTCGAAGAAAGGGTGTGCGGTGATGCTTTACTGACATTTATTTTGGGTACTCCATATTCACGGCCATGTTTTCCACTTCAGCAAGCATTCGGCTTGCCATGCCCTGATGCTGCCAGTCCTTGTGGACGAACATGGAGTGCAGGTGGCTTCGAGTTCATGGATGAGAAGCCGATGATATTGCCTTTGTCCGTCAAATATACCGATATAATCGTTCTTCGCAAGCAATTCTTTCCAATGCTCTACGCTGGTTCTCGCAAGAAGCCCAGTCCTCCACTTCCTCATGGGTGTAATCTTTTGGAATTGACAGTAAGAACAGTGGAGCGGAACAATGCACGCATCTGGGGAATATCCTGTTTTGTCAGCAATCGCATGGACAGGTGCCGGCCAGTTTCCCATTCCTCTTTTGTCAATTTCATGAAATGCTCCGTCCGGATGTCTCCCAGCGGGAGCGTCTTGCCTTCTTCCGTATGATGGAAACGGAAGCCGCATTTGTCCATTACGCGGCGTGATTTCATGTTTTCATAGTATGCTCCCCATACGGCACTGATGCCCAGGTCTGTAAAACAATGATACAGAAGACAGCGGACGGCTTCTGGTATCAAGCCACGGCCCCAATGCGGCTTGCCTATCCAGTAGCCGATTTCCGCTTCGTCGGGCAGGATACCTGCGACATGCGAGCCTTTCCCGAACAGCAGCCCGATACTTCCGACCGCTCTCCGGTTTCTTTCAGGACAACGGCGTATGTCTCCGGAGCGAAAAAGACCGTGCGGATTACCTCAAGACTGTCTTTCGACCGATGTTGGGAGGCCAGTCCGCTGCCGGACCGATTTCAGGATCCTTGGCGTATTTATACAACGCTTCTGCATCCGATTCCTGCCAGGGACGCAGGATAAGTCGATCGGTAGTCAGTTGACATGCAGTTTTTTTCATATCAATTTCCAATAATACTTCGCACAAAGGTAGTGTTTTGCCGGATTATGCCATTAAATAACGACCTATTCCGTTACAAAGGGGCTCATCGATATGTTGGGAGAGGTAGGTATCGACCGTTTTCAGGTTGTAAGAGGATATCCATGCTGGGGAACGCTCTCTTACCGACAGACTGGAGTACGGGAAACCTTCCCAATACGAAACCGGACTGATTACGGTAGACTACCCGGGATTTTAGCTCTCCTCCCCTCATCCTCTTTCAGCAGATAGTTGGTACTCCTGCCTCCGTCAGCCGATGCAGTCAGAACTCCTTTGTTTATAAGGTCAGTAATATCGCGCAATGCTGTTGCCTGTGAAGATTTGGTTATCTTGGCCCATTTGGAAGAAGTGAGTTTGCCATAGAATCCGTCCCATAGCATGTTTATCATTTTTACCTGCCTCCCGTTCATGGCCACATCCTTGTGCCTTTCCCAGAATGATGATTTTTTACTATGCGTTGGATCGTTTGTTCTGCTTGAAGGATAGCAGCTTTCATTGCCTGTAAAAACCATTCGAGCCAGGTGGTAATATCGGTCGGGCCCGTGGTGGTCTTTTCCAATATCTCGTAATATGATTTCTTTTTACGGAGAATCTCGGCAGATATACTATAAAACGGAGAGGGAAACCGTCAGCCTTTGCCAACAACATATCAGTTATCGTCCTGGCAAGGCGGCCGTTTCCGTCATCAAATGGATGGATGGCTACAAACCACAGATGTGCAACGGCAGCTTTCAGCACTGGATCCATACCTGTTTCAGTATTGAACCAATTTATAAATTCGCCCATCATGGCAGGCACGGCATCCGATGGAGGCGCCTCATAGTGGACTTTCTCTTTTCCAATAGCGCCGGAAACGATCAACATAGGCTCTCTGCCTGTCCTGTATGCACCGACTGTAATCGGATAAATCCCGCTTCGTCCGGTTGGGAATATCGCAGAGTGCCAATTGAAAAGCCTTTCGTGGCTTAACGGTTTGTCATTGCTTCTGACGGCATCCAGCATCACCTGCACCACCCCATCCGTATAGTGATCCGGATAGGGTAGTCCCATGGTTTCCATCCCAAGATGCCTGGCTATGGATGAACGGATCATATCGGAGTTAAGCATCACGCCTTCGATTTCGCAGGAACGCAGTACATCTTCAGTCATTACATCCAATGAAGTTCTGTTCCGGACATCAAACCCCAATCCGTTCATCATGCCTTGTATTCTTCCTTCATGGTTTCGAACTTCGGAAAGCAGAGATAGAAGATTTGCTGCATCCCACGTAAAATTCGGCCATGCCGGATATTGCCATATATAGATTGGTCTCATTTTTTGACCTTTTGAGGTTTATTGGGCAAATATAAGAGTTTTGACGAGAATATTCGAACTATTCTCGTCAAAATTTGAAGAGAATAAAAGTGCTTATTTCGTCAGAGCAATTTCCAGACTACTGATTTCTTTCTGCAGATTGTCTAAGAATTTCGCTGCGTGGGCGCCGTCCATCTGGGTGTGGTGGAACTGGAACGAGACCGTCAGAGTCCGTTTCCACAGATGCCGTCTGTATCGGCCCCATATTATGAACGGATTGTTGAATATCCCGCTGTACATTCCACTGCACCGTCAATGTCATACTGGACCAGAGCGGAAGTGCCGATGACCATACTGTCGGTGATGTCGTGATTCGTGCAGCTATGCGCCACTTGCTGCGTCAGACGTAGATAATCCTCGTTGAATTGTCCCAAATCGTTTGAGAAAGGAATGTCGCAGGAACTTGCCTCACCTTCCCGGTTTGCGACAATGGTATTGACGGCAATGCTGTCGTACCGGATAAGTTTGTCACCGACAGGCAGCATATAGAATTCCTTGATTCCTCTTGCCGCCTTTCCGATGCACCAGCACATCAGCATGTTGAATTTCAGCCCATTCTTACGGCTTGTCCTGACCAAATTTGTAACATCCAGTGTCTTGAACAATGTGACCATAGGCATCGGGGGCATTCATCCACATCTCGAATGCATAGGCGCGGGTCGTTTCTTTTGGATTTACTTCTTTCATACCGGTTACAATCAAACAAACATTAAAAGTATAAAATTTTATCGCGGGGAATAAAATCATTATACGGATATATGCAAAAATTCGCATTTTTTGTGAATTTATTGAAAAAACCGTATATTTGCAGCGAAAGAAATTCAGGCATGGAGATAATTTTTAATGAGGCTTATCTGCTGGAGATATATAAAACCGGACAGTCGGATAAAAAACACCGGTTTCAGCCTCAAATAGTACGAAAGTATATTCGTGTGATTGATTTGATGAGAGAGACATCAATGTCCTTGGCCTTATGCAGTATAATGCATTGAACTACGAAAACTCAAAGGAGATAAAACCGGACTGTCTTCCGTGAGGGTAAATGACAGGTATCGCATCGAGTTTGAGGAACACATTAAAGATGAGAGGCAATTGCCGCCATCTGTAATATAACTGATTTGTCAAACCACTATAAATAATTGATTATGATTATAATGCCGGGAGGTAGATCCTAATATGATCGCAAATAATGTCGAACCGGCATATCCGACTCATCCGGTTCGATACTGAAAGATGAAATTGAATACAGGGGTATTTCACAGCGTAAACTTGCAGAGCAGATGGGCATGGGGTATTCTGTTCTGAATGAAAATCCTTAATGGACACCGTCCCCTCACAGAAAAACCGCTTTGATGTTCGAGGCTGCGCTCGGTGTGGATGGCGCTGACGGCCCCTTTGCAGGACTGGCTGGAGGACAATACCGATGCCGCGGCCCACACAGCTCTTCTGGACCTCTATTTCGAGGTTCAGGATGTCCTGCGGGCAGCGGAGCGGTACGATGAGCACTTTTCCACCCAGCTCACCGCCCGGGGCAGCGAGCTGGAACTGCAGCTGCTCTGCCTCGACCCCTCCCCCTTCGTGGACGCAAGCCTTTCGGCGGGGCGGGCGGCGGCGCTGTTCAGCGCGACGCTGACGCCGCCGGGCTACTACCGCACCGTCCTCGGCTGTCCCGAGGCCCGGGCCGTGGCGCTGGAAAGCCCCTTCCCTCCTGAGAACCTCGGGCTTTACTGTCTGCCCTCCATCTCCACCCGCTACCGCCAGCGGGACGCCAGCATCCGGCCCATCTCGGACGCCCTCGCGGCGCTGGCGTCCAGCCGGATGGGCAACTATCTGGCCTTCTTCCCCAGCTATGCCTATCTGCGGCAGGTGTGGGAGGACTTCACCGCCCGCTACCCGGACATCGGCACACTGGTACAGGAGAGCGGTCTGGACGACGCCGGGCGGGCGGCGTTCCTCGAGCGGTTTTCGCCCTGCCCGGAGAAGACGCTTCTCGGCTTCGGGGTCATGGGAGGCATCTTCGGCGAGGGGGTGGACCTCACGGGCGACCGGCTCATCGGCTGTGCCATCGTGGGGGTCGGCCTGCCGCAGGTGAACCCCCGGCAGGAGATCCTGCGCCGCTACTACGACGCCCAGAACGGCGCCGGCTTCGACTACGCCTACCGGTATCCCGGCATGAACAAGGTGCTGCAGGCCGCCGGGCGGGTCATCCGGACACAGGAGGATAAGGGCGTGGTGCTGCTCTTGGACGACCGCTTTGCCCAGAGCGAATATGCCCGCCTTTTCCCGAAGCATTGGCGGCAGCTGGAGTATCTGCGGGATACGGAGGACTTAAAGAAGAAACTGGAAGCTTTTTGGAAGGACTAAACCTCTCCGTCACGCCTACGGCGTGCCACCTCCCCTACCGAGGGGAGGCTTTGGCATTCCATAAAGCTTCGCCTCTTCGCCAGAGGCTCCTCTACTAGGGGAGCTGGCGCGAAGCGCCTGAGAGGTTGGACGAAGGACGGCCTGACCGTGAGCCGCCAAAATAAAAAGAGGCAGACGCCCTTCGTCTGCCTCTTTTTTCCATCATATCATCGTCTTGTTTTTGCCGTTTTCTTCCGCATGATGTCCCACGAGGGCATCTGCCCGCGCAGGGTATCCCATGCGGTCATCTGGGTCTGTGTCTGGGCGCGGAGGCCCTCGAAAGCCTCATCGAGGTACTGCATCTCAGCCACAGCATGCATCGCGTGGTCAGAGACGCAGAGACGGCCCAGCGGGGTCTTACAGAGCGCCAGGACCATGGCGTCCATCTTCCGTCGGCCGGGCGTACCGGCACGGTAGCAGTCGGTGTTCTCCTTGTCGTCCACGGGGATGTGGGCGGCTTTCAGCATCTCGCAGGCCTCCCCCGCGGCATCGAGGACCAGGTCACGCTGCTCCTTTGTCGCCTTGGACAGGTCGCCGCTGCAGGCGTAGCAGAGATAGCAGGCCGGCAGGATGAGGGCGATGTGGCACTTGAGCCATGCGTCCATGTCGCTGACAAAGTTCAGCTTGTACTTTGCGCCCTCGAAGGCCGTCTTGACCCGGTAGCGGAAGACGCCCGAAAGGGGCGCGGTAGCCCCGCCGATGGTCATACCCACGCCGATGTGGGCGCTGACGACCTTATCCACATCCCGGTGTCCGCCGCTGCCCTGAAAACCGAACGCGATCTTATCCGCCGGGCGCTGCATGGCCTGCATGACCTCCACCGCGTGGGGGTCGTTGCCCACAAAGACGAAGTACTCGCTCTTATTCTGCTTGAGGATGGGCAGCACATCGGGCAACTGCCCGGCCTGCACCGTCACAAAAACGAGGTCGTAGCAGTCGTCCGGGGCCAGCGTGTCGATGGTGGCCACCCGATCCACCGTGGTGCGGCACTGCGCCCAGTGGCGGATGACGAGGCCCCTTTGGTCGAGCCTCTCCTTCCACTCGCCCCGCGCCAGCATGGTGACGACATTCTTTTTGTTCTGCAGCAGACGGTGGGCCAGCTCACAGCCCTGCACGCCTGCACCATAGACCAGTATCCTCATCTCTGCCTGCCTCCTTATACAGGCCCCCTCTCCGGGGCCGGAAGTCATCAGTGCTTCAAAAACGAGAAGAATCCCTTCTTCTCATACGGCTTTTCCTCTGCGCCGGTCACGGTATAGCCCGTGTCGGCGATGGCAGCCTTCAGGGCCTCGATGTCCAGCGGCTGGGCCGAGACGATGACCGTCTCTCCCTTCGTGTGGGAGGAAGTCACCTTCTCCACCTGCGCAGTCTTGCGCACCACCTCGTTGACGTGGCTCTCGCACATGCCGCACATCATGCCGTCTACTTTCAGCGTCGTCTGAACCATTGGTCAGTACCTCCTGCTCCCTAGATCGCGCCCACCGGGCGTTTTTTCATTTTCATCATACCACACTGGTATGCTAATTGCAAGTGCCTGCGGACAGACCGCCGCTCACAGTACACCTGTCGCTGGTGTTCCCGGTGCAGAACCTCGTCAACGCCATCTCCATCGGCTTCGGCATTGGCATCAACGCGCAGATCGCACTCCACCTCGGTGCAGGCGACCGCGAAAAGGCGGACCTCTCCGCCACCCACGGCATGACCCTCTCGATCCTGCACGGCCTGCTGTGCACCGTGGCGGGCATCGCCATCATGCCGGGCTTTCTGCGCCGGTTCACCTCGGATGAGTCGCTGGTCTCGATGGGCGTCCTCTACGCCACCATCGTCTTCCTGTTCTCCATCGTCAACATGGCCGACCTTGCCTTCGAGAAGATGTTCCAGGCCGTAGGCCGGATGAACACCACGATGATCGCGCTGATCGCAGGCTGCGTCTGCAACATTGCACTGGACCCGGTGCTCATCTTTGGTCTGGGCCCGGTGCCTGCCCTGGGCATTGCCGGTGCAGCGCTGGCCACAAACCTCGGCCAGCTCGTCACCCTCTGCATCTACCTCTACTGCTACGCCACCTCCGACCTCCCGGTCCGGCTGCGCCGCAGGCATCTGCACTTCGACCCTGCACTGGACGGCAAGCTCTACGCCATCGGCATCCCGGCCATTCTGAATCTGGCCCTGCCCTCCCTGCTGGTCACCTTCCTCAACGGCCTGCTGGCAGCCTTCTCACAGAGCTACGTCACGGTTCTTGGCATCTACTACAAACTCCAGACCTTTCTGTACCTGCCCGCCAACGGCATCGTGCAGGGAATGCGTCCACTGGTCGGCTATAACTACGGTGCAAGGGAGCATGGCCGCGTCGCCAGGCTCTACAACCTGACGCTGGGCCTGAGCGCCGCCATCATGGCCGTTGGCACCGTCCTCTGCCTGACCATCTCCGGTTCCCTCATCGGCCTGTTCAGCTCCAACCCGGAGACCATCGCCATCGGCACCACGGCCCTGCGCATCATCTGCCAGCGCACAGACCAGCCGCACCATCCACGGCAGGAGGGGCAGCCAGAGCAGGGCGCAGCAGACGTTGAAGGCGGTGTGGGCATTGGCGATCTGCCGGGAAATGACTTCCAGCTCCGGGCCTTTGGGGGAGATAAGCTCCACCAGCCGGACGAACCAGGGCAGCAGCACCGCCGCCAGCAGGCTCCCGCTGAGGTTGAAGCAGCTGTGGGCCAGCGCGGCGCGGGCGGCGTCCTTCCCCTGCCCGATGCAGGCCAGCAGGGCCGTGACCGTCGTGCCGATGTTGTCGCCCAGAAGGACCGGCACCGCCCCGGCAAGGCCCAGCACGCTGTGGATGCCGTCCGGCCCGGCCTGCCGGGCCACGTTCTGCAGCAGCGCGATGGTGGCCGAACTGCTCTGCACTACCATGGTCATGGAGAGGCCCAGCAGGATGCCCAGAAGCGGCGACTCCTTCACCCGGGTCATCCACCCAAGAAAAACTTCCTGCCCCGCGAGGGGCTGCAAGGCCCCGCCCAGAATGCCGATGCCCTCGAAGAGCAGCCCGAAGGAGAATACCGCCTCTCCCACGGCCTGCCAGCGGGCCTTACGGGCCGCGAAGTCGATGACGAAGCCCGCAAACAGCACCGGATACACCAGTTGCTGGGCGTCAAAGGCGATGAGCTGGGCCGTCATGGTCGTGCCGATGTTGATGCCGTAGATGACGGCCACCGCCCGGGGCAGTTCCAGCAGCCCGGCGCTGACAAAGCCGATGACCATTACCGTCGCTGCCGAGCTGCTTTGGAGCACTGCCGTCACGGCCAGCCCGGTGAGGACCCCCAGCAGCGGTGTGGCCGTCAGCCGGGCCAGCAGCCGCTTCATGGCGTCGCCCGCCGCCCGCTGCAAGGCACGGCTCATCCTGTCCATCCCGTAGAGGAACATCGCCAGCCCGCCGAACAGCGCAAAGAGCATCTGCATCCCCTGCTCCATCCGCACACCCCCTTGTCCGTCAGTGTATGAGGAGGAACAGAGCGGTATGATGGGCGGAATCATTTGCTGTATCTTTTTGTATCGTTCTATGTTATAATAAATTTGCGGCCTGACCCGCCCAGTTTACCTATGGGAAGGGGGTGTGGCAAATGCCTGGTATTACTACTTTCATCCTGTCCGTCGCAGCAAATGTAGCGTCTTACTACATCTGCAAGTGGCTTGACGGATGGCTGAAGGGCCGTAAGCACTAAAAAGGACCCCCTTTCGGAGATAGCAGCTCCGAGAGGGGGTCTTTTCTTTTGGTGCGGCGCATACCTAGTGTGCTACCACTTTCATCACCCTTATTATATGCGCTTTCCTGCAAAAGTCAAGCACCCTACAGAAAGTTTACAAGTGGTGAGGCCCACGCGCAGCAGGGCTGCTATTTCATCAGTCCCATCGTCCATGCCCGGACCAGCAGGCCCAGCAGGACGACGGCCAGCAGCACCACGGTGAGAGCGCGGCTCTGGGTGCGCTGACGCTTCTTGCGGCGGGCCGTGGCCGGGCGGCTGCGGCCTGTCTTCCCGGAGGTCTTCCGGCTGCGGCCGGACGTTCCCCGGGATGCCGTGCGGCCTCCGCTGCTCTGGCGCTTCCGGGCAGGGGCATCGGCCCGCAGCGTCTGAGACTTCGGGCGGCGGGGCGGCTCGTCCCCGGCCTTTTTCTGCGGCTCGATGGTCTCCGAAGCGCCGCAGCGGGCCAGAAAGTCCTCTGCCATCCGGTAATACTTCTCGAGGTCGCCGGTGGTCAGGGCCGTGCCCTCATAGCCCGCCTCCAGCTCCTCCACGGCCTCGTTGAACCGGAGGGCCGCCTGTGCGGCTGCGGTCCTGTCGGAGGCGTGCGCGGCCTCGTTGCGGGCCATCCGCACCGCATTGCAGGCGCGGCGGGCCGCTGCCGGGCGGGGCGTATCCCCCAGCAGGTCCAATGGACGGGCGGCGTCCTTCTCCGGGTCCAGCAGGACACGCATACAGAGGGTGGTATCCAGCTGCTGCCAATGCCACTTGCAGTGTTTCGTCTGGCATAGTATCCTCCCTTGAGAAAACCAAAAACGGAGGAAGCGTTGGGCCTCCTCCGTTCGTTTTTTACATCATGAACTGATAGTACACAAAGCCCCACAGCGCGATGCCGGCGCAGATGATGGCCGTGAGCGGCGGCACCCAGCGGATGAGCGTTTCGGCCACGCCGTCGTGGGCTTCGGTCTGCTCTTCCTCTTCGGCGTCCTCCGGCTCGGCCGGGCGAACGGTCTCCCGCCCTCTGGCCGGGATGACGCGGGTCCCCTCGTCGTCCGCATGGGCCGGGCTGGTTTTTCCGGGAAATGCCGCACGGGTGGAAGCATCCAGCACACGGGTGCTCTCTGCATCCGATGCGTTCTCCAGCGGCGGCGCAAAGGAAGCGGGCCTGTCCACTTCCTCAGCCGAAGGCCGCAGGGTCGTGCGCGGCGGCATCACGCGGGTGGCCTCCGCATCCGGTTCTGTCCGGGGCGGCACACTGCCCACGATGCGGGTCGGCTCTTCCGGCGGGACCGGGGCAGCACCCACAACGCGGGTGCGCTCGTCCGGCTCCGTCTGCACAGGCCGCACCGGCTCGGCGGCGGGCACAGGCTCCTTCTTTTCCGGCTGCAGCAGGGTGTTCAATGCGTTTTGCAGCAGGATGCGGTCGCAGCCGCACTCAGTGCAGTAAACGGTGTCTTCTTCCTTCGGGTGGAAGGAACCGCAGGCGCAGTACCAGCCATTCTCGAAGACCTGGGGCATATACTTGAGGCCCTGACGGTTCATCCGGGCTTCCAGCGCCTTTTGCAGCTCCGGGCTCAGGCGGCGCGGGGCGGGCAGGCGGACGCGCTTGATGGCGTCCAGATGCACGACCTTTTTGCCGCTGTAAACATTTCGGAGAGACACATCCACGCTGGTGATGGCCTTCTGGGTCACGAACACCGCATCGTCCATGCCGAAGCTCTCGCCGGGCTTGACCTCGATGTCGCGGTACTCGAACTGGTCCTCACAGAGGATAACGCCATCCACGCCCTTGCACTTGAAATGGATCTCCAGTGCGGTCAGGGTCACGCGGGAAATATTCTTAAAGGTCAGGCAGACCGCATGGTCGCCGCTGGCCTCGCCCTTGAGCAGCTCCACGCAGACGAACTGCACCGGGCTGCCGGGAGTGTAGTAATTCGCTCTTGTCCGTGCGACCGGATCAAAATTTTCCTCCACAACACTCGCTCCCTTCGTGGTTTATTCTTCGCTCGTCGGAGCATCCTGCTCCGGGATGAATGCTTCGCCGAGCTGGGCATTCTCGGCCTGCTCGGCAGGTTCGGCAGGTTCGGCAGGTTCGGCTGGCTCAGCAGGCTCCACCGGGGCCGTCTCCACGGGGGCCGATGCCTCCGCCTTGGGTTCGTCCCCGTCACGCGGGGACAGCTTGCCGCCCGCCATCACGGTATTGAACTCCTGCTCGTTGAGCTTTTCACGCTCCATCAGAGCCTGTGCCAGTGCATGCAGCTGGTCGATGTGCTCGGTCAGGGTGCGGCGGCAGGTCTCGTAGGCCTCGTCGATGATATCGCGCATCTCGCTGTCGATCTCGGCGGCGGTCGTCTCGCTGTAGCCCTTGCCCTGGCCGAAGTCGCGGCCCAGGAAGGTCTCCTCCTGCGAGGTGCCGTAGACCACCGGGCCCAGCCGCTCGGAGAAGCCGTACTTGGTGATCATCTGGCGGGCGATGTTCGTGGCCTGCTGCAGGTCGTTGGACGCACCGGTGGAGATGTCGTCGAGGATGAGCTGCTCGGCCACACGGCCGCCCAGACTGGACACAATATCCTCGAACATCTCGCCCTTGGTGACGTAGCTGCGGTCCTTTTCGGGCAGATACATGGTGTAGCCGCCTGCCTGACCGCGCGGGATGATGGTGATCTCATGCACACGGGGGTGGTGCTTGCAGTAGAAACCCGCCACCGCGTGGCCTGCCTCGTGGTAGGCCGTGAGCTTTTTCTCTTCGGGGGTCACGACGCGGCTCTTCTTTTCGGGGCCTGCCATGACCTTCATGGATGCCTCCTCGATATCCTCCATCGTGATGGCCTTGCGGCTGCGGCGGGCTGCCAGCAGCGCGGCCTCGTTGACGAGGTTTTCGAGGTCTGCACCGGCAAAACCGGCGGTGCGCTGGGCAATGACCTTCAGCGACACATCCGGGGCCAGAGGCTTGTTCTTGGTGTGGACCTTCAGGATCTCTTCACGGCCCTTGACATCCGGCAGGCCGACATAGACCTGACGGTCGAAGCGGCCGGGGCGGAGCAACGCCTTATCGAGGATGTCGGCACGGTTGGTGGCCGCCATGACGATGACGCCGTCGTTGGCCTCAAAACCGTCCATCTCGACCAGCAGCTGGTTCAGGGTCTGCTCACGTTCATCGTGGCCGCCGCCCAGGCCGGCGCCGCGCTGGCGGCCGACCGCGTCGATCTCGTCGATGAAGATGATGCAGGGCATGGTCTTCTTGGCCTTGTCGAACAGGTCGCGCACACGGGAAGCGCCGACGCCGACGTACATCTCCACGAAATCCGAACCGGAGATGGAGTAGAACGGCACACCGGCCTCACCGGCACAGGCGCGGGCCAGCAGGGTCTTACCGGTACCCGGAGGGCCCACGAGCAGCACGCCGTGGGGGATGCGGGCACCGAGGGAGTTGAACTTGTCCGGGCTCTTGAGGAACTCGACGACTTCCTTCAGCTCTTCCTTCTCCTCGTCCTCACCGGCCACATCGGCAAAGGTGGCGGTCTTCTTGTTCTCGTGCTCGTCCTTGACCTTGGCTTTGCCAACGTTCATGATGCCACCGCCACCGGCACCGCCCCGCATCATGGAGAAGAGCAGGAAGCCGGTGCAGCCCAGCATCCCCAGATAGAACAGGATCTCCATCCAGGGGATGGTCTCCTTGAGGGTGGTGTAGTCGTAGGTCATCGGCGCGTCGGGGTTCGCCGCATCGTAGGAAGCAATATATTTGTCCACATTCTCAATGAAAACGTAGGCATAGGGCAGCTTGTAACGGACGGTCACAGTGCCGTCGTCGTTCTTCACCGCGCCGACGGAAGCCGCCGAGGAGGTGGAGAACATCCCGCTGAGCAGGCCGCCGGTGGCCTGCGTGGTGCCGGCTGCGGACGAGGTGTCCGGCAGCCAGGTCGCCTTCCTTCAGCGTCAGGGTGATGATGCTGGTGTTCCGATCCAGCGTGAAGTCCGTGACCTGATTGTGCTCAAAGTAGTGCACCACGGTGGAGTAGCTCATGGTCGAGCCGCTCGTGCTGCCGCCGCTGGTGCCCAGCACCGACCAGATCATCAGCACAGCCGCCAGAGCCAGCGCCAGGATCAGGGGGTTAAAGCGAGGTCGTTTCGGTTGCAAAAAGGGATCAACTCCAGTTCTATTCTTACTTATTTTTCGTAGACAGCGGGCTTGAGCACACCCACATAAGGCAGGTTGCGGTATTTTTCATCGTAGTCCAGGCCATAGCCCACCACGAACTCGTCCGGCACCTGAAAGCCCTCGTAGTCCGGGGCGATGTCGGCCTTGCGGCGGCTGGGCTTGTCGAGGATGGTGCAGATCTTCACCGAGTTCGGGTTGCGCATCTTGAGCATCGGCACCAGGTTGGACAGGGTGACGCCGGTGTCGAGGATATCCTCCACGATCAGCACATCCTTGCCGGACAGGTCGCCGTCCAGATCCTTGATGATCTTGACCAGACCGCTGGTGGTGGTGTTGCTGCCGCCGTAGCTGGACACCACCATGAAGTCGATGCTGCACGGGATGCTCACCGCCCGCATCAGGTCGGCCATAAAGACCACCGAGCCCTTCAGGATGGAGACGAGGACGAGGTTTTTGCCCTCGTAGTCTTTGCTGATCCGGGCGCCCAGTTCCGCGACCTTGGCCTTCAGCTGTTCTTCGCTGACCAGGACTTTCTCGATATCGTCGTGCATACTCATTGTTGTTCCTCCATTTTTTGCGCTTCCATCTGCAAGACGTTTTCACTGTCCGCCGTGGGAGCCAGCCCGTCGGCAAAGCCTGCACCGCAGACCCACACGACCTCGCTCCCCGCCGCAAGCAGCGGCAGACGGTCTCGTTCTTCGGGCGGGATGCCCGCTTCGTTCATCCATTTGCGCAGCTCTTTGCGGATGCCGCGTCCCACCGGGCGAACGTATCCCCCGGCTGGCGGCAGCGCAGCGTGAGCGCAGAATATAACATTGTTATTTTAGCATAATCTGCCTGATTTTTTAAGTCTTTTTTATGAACACCCTGTGTTTTTTCTTGAAAACCGCCCGGAATCTGCCGGGCTGCGAGCATCCAGCCCCCCGGAAGGGCAATTTCCAGTGGTCCTGCCGGGTCAAACGGCAGCGGGAGCACCGCAGCCGCCGGGTCGTCCGGGGCTGCCGCGGTGGGCATTTCCTCCATCCAGAGCACTCCGCCGCCCGCGCAGAAGCGGACGCTTCCGGTCAGCTGGACAGCCCCGCTCCCCTGCTCCACCAGAGTGCAGAGCAGGCGGATGTATTTTTCCTCCGCGTCCCGCACCGGGGCCACCAGACTGTGCAGAGCAGCTTCCAGGATCAGCGGGTCGGCCCCCTGCAGCCCTTCCAGCCCCCAGACGGGCCGGCCGCTCTGCAGCGCATACCGCGCCCCCGCCGGGAGGGCGGGCGGCAGCAGGACTTCCGCGTCTTCCAGCAGCTCTTCCGCCCGCTGTGCAAAGTAGGCATCCGCGCGGGCGGCCTTTTCGCAGAAGCGGGCGAAATTCTCCTCCGCCGCCTCGTTCACCGAGCGCAGAGCCGGGAGCGCCGCGTGGCGCAGCCGGTTGCGGGCGTAGGCATCGGAGGCGTTCGTCTCGTCCGTCACCCAGCGTTGGCCGCATGCCGTACAGACCTGCTCGGTCTCCGCGCGGGTCAGGCAGAGCAGCGGGCGGCAGAAACCGGGGCGGCTGGGCCGGATGCCCGCTGCGCCGTGGAGACCGGCCCCCCGCGCCAGCCGGAACAGCAGCGTCTCGGTCTGGTCAGTAGCAGTATGGGCGGTGGCGACCGCATCTATCCCACCGGCCCGCAGAGCATCGAAGCAGGCATAGCGGAGCTTCCGCGCCCAGTCCTCCCCCGGATGCGCCGGAACGGCAGCGCCCACGTCAGCCGGATGGAACACGCGCAGCGGCACGTTCAGCCGGGCGCATTCGGCGCGGACAAAGGCTTCGTCCCGGTCGGCGGGCTCTCCCCGCAGGCCGTGATTCACATGGCAGGCCGTCAGCTCGTAGCCGAACACCGGCTGGACCAGCAGCAGCAGCCGGAGCAGCGCCATGCTGTCGGCCCCGCCCGAAACGGCGGCGCACAGCCGCTGCCCCGGCGCGAACAGCTCGTTTTCCTGCGCGAAGGCGCGCACTTTTTCCACAATCTCGTTCATCAGCGTTTGAAATCTACATCCATAAAGCGGGTATGCGCGCCATCCCAGCCCAGCGGCACCGTGCTGGTCTCGCCGTGGCGGTTCTTGGCCACGATGCACTCGGCGGTGTCGGCGTCCACCTCCGCGCCGTCGGGGTTCTGGCTGGCGTAGTAGGAGTCGCGGTAGAGGAAAAGGACGCAGTCGGCGTCCTGCTCGATGGAGCCAGAGTCGCGCAGGTCGGACAGCTGCGGGCGGTGGCTGGAGTTGTTGCCCTGCTTTTCCACGGCACGGGACAGCTGACTCAGGGCGATGATGGGGACATTCATCTCTTTGGCCATGATCTTGAGGTTTCGGGTGATGGAGCTGATCTCCTGCACGCGGTTCTCGCTGCGCTGGCCCCTGGTCATCAGCTGCAGGTAGTCAATGACGATGAGGCCCACATTGGGGCGGCCGGGGTCCTGATTCACCCGGCGGATCTTCGCCTTCATCTCGGTGATGGTGATGCCCGAGGTGTCGTCCATATAAATGGGGGCGTCGTGCAGCTTTTCGGTGGCGAGGGCCAGATATTCCCAATCCTCAGCGCCCGCAGCGCACCGGTGCGGAATGCCTGACTGTCGATGCCGGCCTCGGCAGAAAGAATGCGGTTCGTGAGTTGTTCCTTGGTCATTTCCAAGCTGAAAATGGCCACCGGCACCTTCTGCTGCATGGCTACGCGGGTGGCAATGTTCAGCGCAAAACTGGTCTTGCCCATACCGGGGCGGGCGGCGAGAATAATCAGGTCGCCGCGGCCAAGGCCAGTGAGCACCGTGTCCAGCAGGCGGAAGCCTGTAGGGATGCCCTTGTACTTATCCGCATCCGGGCCGCTGATCTTCTGCAGATTGGTCAGGGTCTCCACCATGCTGGAGGAAAGCGGTGTCAGGGCGCTGGAATCGCGGCCGGAGCGGATCTCATAAATGCGCTGCTCCGCGTTTTCCAGCAGGAGGTCGGCATCCGGCTCATCTCCGCGTCCTGTAGGATGTCCTTTGCAACGCCCATGAGCTGGCGCACCAGATTGACGTTGGAGATGCTGGGCACCGTCTCGGCAAGGCCGGTCAGGTACACCTTTCGCTTCGTCGGCACTGGGGAACACGCCGTCTGAGATAACAGCGTCCAGCAACGTCACAAAGTCGATGGTCTGGTCGGCGGTAAAGAGGCGCAGCATTTCGGAGTAGATCTGCGCATTCTGGCGGGTATAGAACATCTCGGGCCGGATGATCTCCACCAAGTCGGTGAGCGTCTCCGGCTTGAGCAGCACTGCGCCCAGCA
>VOFD01002208.1_pt1 | contig 19544 bp, 27 predicted proteins | sample 5384101 | NCBI WGS metagenome assembly VOFD01 (sample SAMN12384723, study PRJNA508395) | human gut metagenome | isolation source: healthy gut C | host: Homo sapiens
GAGCAGGCGTCAACACCGGTGAGACAGATTTCTTCAAACCCTTGTTCAAGCAGTTTCCGAATCTGCCGGAGGATTTCGTCTTCCGCTACCGAGCGGTTGTTGCCGCGGGCATAGGGGACGATACAGTAGGTGCAGCGATGGTTGCAGCCTTGCTGAATTTGTACGAAAGCCCGCTGCCGTCCTTCGAATCCGGTAATCAGGTATTTGTCATAGGAATCGTAATTGAAAATGTCGCCGACAATGGTTTTTTCTTCCAGCGGGGCGGAGATGTACTTTTCGATTTCGGCTTTTCGCGGTTGCCGAGAACCAGGTCTACTTCCGGCATTTCGGCAAACTTTTGGGGTGCAACCTGAGCCGCGCATCCGGTGACGACAATGCGTGCATCGGGATTTTCCCGGCGGAGTTTGCGGATGGTTTGCCGGCATTGGCGTTCGGCTTCGCCGGTAACGGCGCAAGTGTTGACGATAATCAGGTTGTCGAGGCAGGAAAGCTTTTCCTTCAGAACTTCAGACTCATAACTGTTGATGCGGCAGCCGAGGGTAACGATTTGTACCATATTTAATTCCAATTTATTTCATATTTTGTTGTAACCCTCAAAATATATAGGAAAAGCGCAGACAGTGCAAGGGGGAAGTATTTGTTTTTAGATTAAATATAAGTTATTGATTTATTAATAATTTGAGGTTAAGCTCTTATCTGTAACGCTTTATGCGTTTTGCAAAACTACATAAGGAGACTATACATGAAATTTAGAACTATCTTATTGGCTTCAGCTGCTGTTATGTTTGCCGGTTCAGCCATGGCTGCCGACTTGACCAACCCGTTTTATCTGCCGGGTCAGGGCAAATTCGCTTCTGATACGACCGTAGATTACAGCCGTACCAAATTAGAACACAACAGCGCTAAGTATGACCAATGGAATGCCGCTGAGAAGATTAGTTACGGTATTAATGACAATCTTGCCGTTTTCGGTCGTATCAGCAATGATTTCGACACTGAAGGCGAGTACAACAACGACCATAACTTTGACTATGAAGTTGGTGCTTCTTACAATATGAAGATGGACAACGTTCTGGCTCAGCTGAGCGGTTCTTACTATACCTATAATCCGAAATCTTTTTGGGGTCATCATGAAGATGCCAGATGGCAAAAATACATTAATGGCGAAGCCAAATTGGGTTATGACATGGGTGACGGTTTAGTTCCTTATGTTTCTTACGGTTTCAACGGACAGATTGACGAATCCGACCGCGCCTTCTATCAGAGCGCTTTTGCCGGTGTTCATAAATATGCCGGAAAATGGGCTGCCGATGCAGGCGTTCGTTATGATTTCAGTACCGACGGCAAGAACAGCAACGCTGTTTATGCTCAGGCCGAATTTGACTATTATCCGATGGATAATCTGGCTCTCGGTATCTACGGTGATTACTATCTGGCCGGAAGCGTTAACGATATGGACGGCGATTCAGTCAAAATTGACAGAGATTACACAGCCGGTATCCGTGCCAAAGTTGAATTCTAATTTTATCGAATTCCAAAGTAAAAAAACGGCTTCCCGATTGGGAAGCCGTTTTTTTATTCATAGAAAGTTTTTTATTTGTTTTCCTGAATGTAATGAAGGGCATCTTTGGTAAATCCTTCTACAATTGAGGCACTCAAAGCGAGATCGCGATGTTCGGATTCACTGAAATCAGGATATATTTCGCCCTGAATACCGCGTTTGCCGACGATGCAGGGGTAGGAGATGCAAATGTTTTCGCTGTTTTCGACTTTTTCGTGGAAAGTTGACAGCGTCAGAATTGCATATTCGTTGGCTGAAATTGCCTGACAAATGCGGCAGAGCGCTCCGGCAATACCGTAATAGGTGGAGCCTTTGCCGTCAATAATCTGATAGGCGGCGTTGCGTACGCAGTCGTCAATTTTGGCTTTGAGTTCGGGAGTGAAAGGTTTGCCGATTTTTTCTGCGAATTCTTCAATCTGAACACCGCCGGCGTTAGCCGAAGACCAGATTAAAACCTCGCTGTCGCCGTGCTCTCCGAGCACATAGCCGTGGATTGACTTGGGAGAGACGCCGAGGTGATATCCGAGCAGGGTACGAAAGCGGGAGCTGTCCAAAACGGTGCCGCTGCCGAAAACGCGTTCTTTGGGGAAACCTGAAAGTTTGAGCGCAACCGAAGTCATAATGTCGACCGGGTTGGACGTTATCAGCAGCATACAATCGGGTGCATTCTTGACAACCTGAGGAATGATGTTTTCAAAAATTTTGACGTTGCGTTCCAGCAAAGCCGTGCGGGGTTCTCCGGGTTTTTGGTTGGCACCGGCAGTAATGATGACAACTTCGGCGCCTTTCAAGTCCTCATAAGTTCCGGCTTTGATTTTGCTGGCGTCAGCAAACGGTGACGCGTGTGCAATGTCGGCGGCTTCTGCTTTAGCACGCGCTTCATTGGCATCAATTAAAACGACTTTGCGGGCAACGCCGCGCATTACCAGTGCAAATGCTGTTGCGGAACCTACGTTTCCGGCTCCGATAATACCTACTTTCATATATCTCTCCTTTTCAAACAGGACGTGCTCGGGCTTCGGGGTTTTTTCGGCCTTGTTAACGCACATCGCAGAGTGTCTTTTATTAGTCCATTAAATTTTCCTTATGTATATATAAGAATTTTTTTATGAAATACAATAAAAAAGGCTGCCTGAAAGCAGCCTTTTGATAATATTTTGTTACGCTTTGTTACTCTTCGATGATGGTTTCGTCTTCATCAGCGGTTTCGGCCGGATTGGTTTCTTCAACTTCTTCCGATTCAACCTCGATGACTTTCGCCGTCGCCGAGGGCGTCAGGATTTGCAGGTTCGGCAATTTCCGCGTCGCTGATGGGAGCGTTGGCGATTTCTTCAACGGTTTCTTCAACCACGACATCCGGCTCGACCGGGGCGGGAGCTTCATTTTTAACAAAACGGCTGATAACCAGCAAGATGACGATTACCAGAATAATGTAAAACAGTTTTTCATTGTGAATGTCCTTTATGAGCTTTTATTTATAATATACCCTACGTTTTCGTCCGGCAATTGTCAACAGCTTTTGGTATTTATCTTACGCCAAAACGATTGCCTGAGGTGTAGCGGCGTAACCCGAAATAGAAGAATTTGACCGCCAGGATAAAGAAGAAAGAGCAGCCGCCGACCATTATTCCCAAATCGGTCAGGTTGAAATTTTTTATCAATTCGACCGGGTAAAGCGAAATAAAACCGGCCGGAATAACGGTTAGAACATTACCTTATACCAACCGGTGAAGATGGAAGCCGGCTGGGAGGCGAAAGTCACAAAAGCCATGAATACGTTGTCGCCGAGGCGCTGACTGTCGGAGACGAAGAAGGCCAGCGACGACATTATGAGCCGGTAGGCATAAAGGATGACAAAGGCAAAAAAGCTGACCAAAAGCATAATAAAAAACGTCGTCCAGCTAAGATATCCCGACCAGAAGAAAGCCAGCAGCCCGGTGAGGAAGTCTCCCCAGTTGGCAAAAAGTCGACTCTGACGTTGAAATCATAAACAACGGATTTCTGGGGGTGGCAAGATAGTTGTCCAGCGTTCCGTTGTCGATGTATTCGGGCAGGGCCTGAATGCCGCGGGCAAACAGGGCAAAAGAAGCAAAAGCGTTGTTGATGGCCATATAAAGAAGCGCCATTTCGCCGATGCCCCAGCCATTGATGGTTCCCTTGTGCTGAAAGATGACCCACCACATAAAAAAAGAAGGCAAGGTTGTTAATCAGCATCATCAGAACGTTAATCAAGGCGTCCGCCTTATTCAAAAAAAGCGGTTTTGACGTTGCTTTTCTGAATATATAAGAAAAGTTTGAGATTATTAAAAAACTCAGCCGCCATAGACATCTACCTTTTTAATGAGTTTTCCGTAAGCAAAGACGATGAAACCTACGATGAGTGTTATCCAAAATGTGTTGAGCAGAACCGCTTGGGCAAGGTTTGCCCAAGAGAAGTCATAAACCAGTTTGATGCTGAGGTAGTAGACGGAATAGAAGGGCGTCCATTGTGCAATTTCGACAAACCAGCGGGGATAAATACTGAGCGGAAAAAGGGCACCACCGAAAATAAAAGCCATACGTTCGATTGCCATGCCAAGGGTCCGGATGCTTTCCAGCCACAGGCTGCACAGGCCGACCCCGGTATAAAACAAAAGGTTGATTGCCGAAGAAAGGTAACACATTATGATAATGAAAGGAAAGTGCCGCCATTCGAAAGGCGGTTGTCCGGTGAGCAATAGCGTCACTATTGTTCCGAAAGTACCCATAATCAAGAAAGACACGGTCATATTGCCGATGCCTTCGATATAGCGCATCAGGAAAAAGGATATAGGCTTGTTGACATAGTAAGCTATATTGCCCGATTTTATGTCCTCAAACATAATTCTTTCCATTTTGGGGCCGGAAAGAATGATGATTTCGGCCAGCAGCAGGTACCAGATGTAGGTGGCGTTGAGGCCGTTTGCATTTTCCTGAACGCCGATGACTACCCAAAGGCGGTTGTAAATCAATAACAGGATAAACAGGAAAAACAGCAAACCGGACAGGTTGGCCTTGTTGTTCCACGTCTGTTTGAAAGCAATAACAAAGACCGCCCGGTATTTGGACAAAGAGGCGCTAATCACGTTTGTAAATCTCCTTGATAATTTCTTCCATCGGCGGATTTTCAATTGTCATGTCGACAACATGATATTTTTTTGACCAGTTCGTCAATGGCCTTTTTGGCCGGTGTTTCTCCGGTGTTGACTTCGGTGCGGATTTTTTCGCCGCCGTCGGTGGTTATCTCAATGTATTTTTTCTTAAGATAGGAATCTTTCAGGGCTTTGAGTGAATCGTTGTAAATTAATTTTCCCTTGTTAATGATAATGACCCGGTCGCATACTTTTTCCATGTCGTCAGTGTCGTGAGACGTGAGCAACAAGGTGGTTTCTTCATCCAAGGCCTGTTTTTTATGAGATTGCGGATAATTTCCTTGGCGGTGACGTCCAGGCCAATAGTCGGTTCGTCCAAAAACAGGATTTGCGGGTTGTGAATCAGGGAGGCGACGATTTCGCAGCGCATCCGCTGTCCGAGCGAGAGGCTGCGGGTGGGATGGGTCATCAGGTCGCGAATCTCAAACATATTGACCAGTTTGGAAAGGCGGCGTTTGAACTTGACTTCTTCAAGATTATACATTTTGCCGAAAAGGGCAAAACTGTCCTGTACCGGAAGATTGTACCACAATTGGGAGCGTTGTCCGAACACGGTGCCGATATGGTATGAGAGCTTCTGACGGTTTTCCCAGGGCACCATATTCATAACGCGCGCCGTTCCGGAGGTCGGATATAGGATGGACGACAGCATCTTGATAGTGGTGGATTTTCCGGCGCCGTTGGGGCCGATGAACGCGACCCGTTCCCCTTTCTTTATATTAAAGGAGATTTTATCAACTGCGGTGACGTTTTTATATTCCGGGCGAAACAGGCTTTTGAATCCGTTTTGGCTCTTTTTGAGCTTGAATTTTTTTGGTAAGCTGGTCAACTTCGATGATTTCAGTCATATTTTTATCCACTAGATGAGTATGGGCAAAGTATAAGTTTTTTGCGCTTTTTAGCAAGTGTTATTTATGCAGGGTGTGCTTTTTTGAAAATAATGCTTGTCAAATGATATAAACTTGTGCTAACAAATCAATCACGGGCTGTTGGTGGTCCGATTAATTTGTTTTATTTTTTTGAGGTTTATCATATGACTGATGTAGCTAACCGCGTTAAGAAAATCGTTGCCGAGCATCTTGGCGTAGAAGAATCAAAAGTAACAGATAACGCTAGTTTTATCGACGATTTAGGCGCTGATAGCTTGGATACAGTAGAATTAGTTATGGCTTTCGAAGAAGAATTCGGTTGCGAAATTCCTGATGAAGCTGCTGAAAAAGATTCTTACTGTTAAAGATGCTATCGACTATCTTTCTAAGAATGCTTAAGTCTTCAGGACTTACGGAATATGATGAAACTCGCTTGACTAAGCGAGTTTCGTTGTATATAAGGAAAAAAGATGTTTAATTTTTAAGAGGTAAAATTAATGAGAAGAGTTGTAGTCACCGGACTTGGCATCGTATCTCCGCTCGGACGCGGGGTTGAACACAACTGGAAAAGTCTTTTGGCCGGCAAATCCGGAATCCGCAAAATTGAAGATGTGGACCTGAAAGACATTCCGGTAACTATCGCCGGACAGGTTCCCTGGGGAACGGGTGAAAACGAGTTTAATCCTGATACCGTTATGGCTCCCAAAGACCAAAAGAAGAACGATAAGTTTATTCTTTACGGTATGGCGGCCGGAGGCGACGCGCTGGAAGACGCAGGATGGAATCCGGAGACGGTCAGCGAAGAGGAAAAATACCGTGCCGGCGTTATGATGGGTTCCGGTATCGGCGGTTTGCAGGTTATTTACGACAACTCAATCTCTTTTAACGAAGTCGGCATGAAGAAAATTTCGCCGTTTTTTATTCCCTCTGTCTTGATTAATCTGATTTCGGGTAACCTTTCAATCAAATACGGCTTAAAAAGGGCCAAACCACTCCTGTGTTACAGCTTGTTCAACCGGAACGCACGCCATCGGCGACGCAGCGGCAATGATTGCCCGCGGTGATGCAGACCTGATGGTCGCCGGCGGTGCCGAATCTGCGGTTAACGTTTTGGGTCTTGCAGGTTTTGCCAGAATGAAAGCGGTTACTTCCGACTTTAACGATACTCCCGAAAAAGCATCCCGTCCGTGGGATAAAAACCGCAGCGGTTTTGTTATGGGCGAGGGTTCCGGTGCGTTGGTTCTGGAAGAATTGGAGCATGCCAAAGCCCGCGGTGCCAAGATTTATGCCGAATTGGTCGGTTACGGTATGAGCGGAGACGCTTATCATATTACGGCTCCGTCCGGCGACGGCGCTTATCGCGCAATGAAAATGGCTGCGGATCATGCCAAAGAACACGGTGTTGAACTGAGCGACATCGGTTATATCAATGCTCACGGCACGTCCACGCCGGCCGGTGATGTCGGAGAGGCTATGGCAGTTAAACGCCTGTTCGGTGACGAAGGCGTCAAAAACGTTTCAATGTCTTCGACCAAATCGGCTGTAGGACATTTGCTGGGTGCCGCCGGTGCCGTTGAGGCCGTTTATTCGATTATGGCGATTCAGGAGCAGATTTGTCCTCCGACGCTGAATCTGGATGATCCGGCTGATGAGCTGGCTGATTTCGATTTGGTACCGCTGAAGGCCAAAAAGCGCGAAATCAAGGCTGCTATGAGCAACTCTTTCGGATTTGGCGGAACCAACTCTTCAATTATTTTCAAAAAATACGAAAAATAATTTACGATATGGTTTTCGAGCCACTCAAAAGCACCGTTACGACGGTGCTTTTTTTGTATAAGTTTGGTAAAATGATTTTATCTTTTTGCCGCAAATCATTTTATTGTTAAAAGATTCAAGTTCGGTTGACTGGAAATCGAAAAGAAGCTACCTTTAAGCAGTTTATGTTTTTGTTGGATGCAGGTATGAAAAAATTGTTCTTGCTGGCACTGGTTGTCGTTTTTTGCCACGGTTTATCAGATGCAGAAATGGAGTCACGAAAGCGGGCCGCTGACGGAGATTGTCAACGTGGTTATTCCACGCGGTGCGACTTCCCGTACCGTGGCCACACGTTTGGATGCCGCCGGCGTTATCAATAAGCCCTGGTTGTTCAGAATTATGGCGCGGCTAAACCGTTTGGACAAGCATCTGAAAGCGGGAGAATATCAATTTTCACCGATGATTTCCATGCAGGCGGCGTTGGATAAAATGGCCCGCGGCGAGATTTTTTATCGGCGGATTACTTTGGCGGAGGGATTGACTACCCGGGAGATGATTAATCTCTTGAATGCCGAACCGATGCTGAGCGGAGAAGTTACGCTTGCGGTAAAGGAAGGGGAACTGCTTCCGGAAACTTACACCTATGTTCGCGGAGACACCAGAAACAGTATTGTTATGCAGGCAGCCAAAGCGATGCAAAAGGTCAAAAAGAAGCCTGGGAAAAAGAGAGAGCCGGGTCTGCCGTTGAAAAATGCCGACGAGATGATGGTTTTGGCTTCAATAATTGAGAAAGAAACGGCGGTTCCCGCCGAACGCGGACTGGTTGCTTCCGTTTTTGTAAACCGGCTCAAGAAAGGGATGCGGCTGCAGACCGATCCGACGGTGATTTACGCGTTGACCCGGGGCGAAAGCGAGCTGGAACGGCCGCTCTACAAAAAGGACTTGAGCATAGACAGTCCCTATAACACCTATAAAATTACGGTCTTCCGCCAACGCCGATTTGTAATCCCGGGTGGGCTTCGATAGAGGCAGCGGTCAATCCTGAATTGAGCAACTATCTTTATTTTGTTGCCAGCGGCAACGGCGGCCACAATTTTGCTGCCAGTCTGAACGAACACAACCGGAATGTGAAGGATTGGCGCCGCCAACGGAAAAAATAAGTTGCAGCCTCCGTATTGAATACGGAGGTTTTTTTATGGTTTACATTTGAAAGTAAATAAGTTAATTTGAGGCTATTCGAAAAAACTCTTATTAATTTTATAATTTTAAATTACAACAAAATGGAAACAAATTTTTTAATGACGGCGTTTTCACTGACATTATTTGTTGCTGCGGTGTATGCCTGCGGCGCCGCAATTGACAACAGCGTCAAAAGAATTGCGAAAAGCCTTTCTGATCGGATTGATTAACATTATTCTATTGGCTTGCGGTATCTGTTCCGATATTTTGCCTTGGGGATGTGTTCTTTATCTGTTGGTTCCGTTCGGAAGCTGGTACGGGGTAAAAAAATGTCTCAAATGCCGCAGTCATGAATAGCTGGCTATTGGGGGCGGGAATGCTTGCAGATGTGCTGATACTGTCCGTTAGCATGATGGCTCTGACTAACTTGAAACGAAAGCTTGTGACTAAACCGGTATCCGAACCGGGCGCTTTTATGGCCGACAATTTGTGGCAGATGCTTTTTATTGAAGTGTCGGCTGTTTGCGGCGTATCAGGGCTGGTTATGATGTGGTTCGGCAACTGGGTTGACGAAATGGCGATACTGTTTATGTTGGCTGCTGCATATTGTTTTTGGAAACTGTATGCCAGAGTTCTGAATTTTGTCGGATATGTATTTACGTTGTTGCAATTGTGGTCGTTGTTTATGTTCCTTTGGCACCGTGCAGAGGAATTTGCTGTGATGGCAGGAATACTGTTGTTTACCGACGTGTACATCAGTCTGGTTACGGGGGGCTTTGAGACAATGGGCCGAAAGGTTTTACCGCCAGATGAAGCGAAATTAAAAAATTTTCTGAAAAGAGGTGTTTGGATAAAGCCAAACGCTTTCTTTTTTTATGCCTGGCCGACGGTTGCCATCATCATCGGATACAGAGCTTGTTTGGGGTCCATTCCCTTAGTCAGAACGACTTTGAAAATCGGGTACATCCGTTCGCATTCTTTAATGGCGATATCAATAATCTGGGAAATTTTGCTTTCTATGTCTTCGCCGTCGTTAAGTATGACGGAGTGTTTGAATACGGGAATGTTTTTGTTCGGTCCAGTAAGAAAAAAATGTCCGACCCAGAGTTCTTCATTAACGAGGGCCAGAAGTTCAAAGATTTTGCTGCGGTCCTCGATTTTGGTTTCAATGTCCATCAGGCAGGACAAATGCATACACTGCATATTGGCTTCCCAGGCAAAAAAGAGGAGCATATTGTTCCATTTGCCCTGAACTTCCACAACGACTTCGTTGATGCTGCGGCGCTCCAATTCAAAAGAGCGGCTTGAAAAAATATTTTCCACGACGTCTATCGGGTTGTATTCCGGGGCTAAATTCTTTGCCAGTTCCATTCAAAAACTCCATAATTATGTGCAACACATAATTCAAAAAAAACGACTACGCAACTAAGATGTTTACAGCTTGCAATGCCGAGTCGCGAATTACAAGTCCCGAGTCGCAGTTTTCCACTTAATTCACAGCTGTTAATAACTTTTAATTTTAATTAGCGTGAAAAATCAGTATGTTGGCATTGGAAAATATTTTATAAATTTTTTTGATGTGGATATATTTTTTTTAATTAATATACTATTAAACAATTTTAGAACGCAGGTAAGGATTTTATGATGACAGGTTTGGAATTTCCGCAAATTTCTCCGATTATGTTCAGTATCGGACCGCTCGTTGTGCGTTGGTATTCAATGGCGTATTTAATCGGGATTTTGGCGGGATGGTATTTGCTTAACCGAAATATCAGAAAAAATGATTTGGGGTTGAACAAACAAAATGTCGAAGATCTGGTCTTTTTATCTGACCTTGGGAATTATTCTCGGCGGCCGGCTGGGATATGCCGTTTTCTACGGCGGCCGGGCAATGTGGGAAGAACCGTGGCATATCTTGGAAATCTGGAAAGGCGGAATGTCTTTCCATGGCGGCGTTTTAGGGGTGATTGCGGCCACTTGGGTGTATGCCCGCAAGATAAAATACAGTTTTTTGTGTTTGACGGATTTGATTGTTCTTTATGCTCCGATAGGAATTTTCCTGGGGCGGCTGGCTAATTTTGTTAATGATGAATTATGGGGAAGGGTAACTGATGTTCCCTGGGCGGTACGGTTTCCGGCCGGCGGGTATTTGCCGCGGCATCCTTCGCAGTTGTACGAGGCCTTTTTTGAAGGGCTGGTTATGTTTACGGTTCTGAACTTGTTGTGGCGCAGCAAGTGGGTTCGCGGGCACCATGGTTTGGTATCGTCCTTGTTTGTTGTTCTTTACGGCATTTTCCGTATTTTGATGGAACAGTTCAGAGAGCCGGATGCGCATATGGGATTTTTCTTTACTTACTTTACCATGGGACAGATTTTGTCGCTGCCGCTGATTGTTATCGGGCTGGCAGTTATTTGGTATTCGCATCGGAAATATTGTCAGAATCAGGCCTGAGAAGTTACGTTATGGCTGAAAGAGCGGGTCTTGGCGAGAACCTTGCGGGCTCTGACCAAAACTTCAAAGGAGTTGGCGTCGCTGCGTTTTTTTTCTGAAACGGCTGCCGACACGGTCAGTTTTATCGGCTTACGGCGGGGATGATAAACGAAAGAGGCGGATGCTACGGCCCGACGGATAGTTTCCAGACGTTCAAAGCTTTCCTTTTTATCGAGGTTTTTGTACATAATTACAAACTCGTCGTCACCGTAGCGGTATATGCTTTCATCTTTTTCAAGTTCAACGATTTTTGAGGCAATGAGTTTGGTTAAGACGTTTTGTCCCCGCCGGCTGAAGCTGGAGGCCAGTTTGTCGTAGTCGTCAATGCTGATGATGCCGAGGCTGTATTTGAGCGGGAAGTCTTTAGAGTGGATGATATACGAATTGCGGCTGGCAAGTCCGGTTAGGGCGTCTTTGTAGGTCTCGGCATAAATGTTTTGTACAATGGCGGCTGCGGCGATTAAAATTCCGGCGGTGAAAAAAGACGGTTAGTCCGGATGCGGTTGCCGCGTAATAAAATCCGAAAGCAAAGCACAGCAAAGAAACAAACAGAGAGTAGTCGAGAATGTTTCCGCTGGCGGTGCTGCGGATGAAGGCGGCGGCGACTGCGGCAATGAACATAAACAGAGCCAATCCGCTCAGCGATGCCGTCGGCGTGTTGAAAAGGTTAAGGTTGTAGCCGTATTTGCTCAGTTGTTCTGCCAGGGTATATTGCACCAGAATGCCCAACAACAGGTAGACGTTGGTGCGTAAAATGAGTTTTTGCGGCGGCCAGAAATAAAAAAAGGCAAAATTCAGAGGAGCCAGCAGGCACAGGTTTTGATAGGCGTTGCTGGAGGTGTATTCGCCCTGGTATTTATATTTCAGAAAATTTATCAGGACATAGCTAAGGCTTGCGCAAATAATAAAAAAAGCCGGTTTGCTTTGATTAAAATACAGCAAAACCATAAAACTGGCAAAACCCAGCAGGTAAAACAAGCTGTGCAGCGTCATATTGGTTGCGTCGGCAAAACTTCCGTTCAGATAGAACGCAAGCAGGCAACAGCCGAAAATCAGCGCCGGAGCGACCAGATTTTTTGACAAGGGGAAATATTTTTCCAACTGTGCTAGTATTTTTTTTGACACGTTTTCCCTTTCCTGAACATAGCCAGACTATTATATGGGGAAAAGGTTAAATTTTATTTACACATTTGAGAATAGAACTGTCGCCGTAAGAGTAGAAACGGTACTTGTTTTCGATGGCATGATGATAAGCCGCCTGCATACGATCCAATCCAGCAACCGCGCTGACCAGCATAAACAGCGTTGATTTGGGGAGATGGAAGTTGGTTATCAGCATATCGATGATTTTAAATTTATATCCCGGGGTAATGAATATGTTGGTTTCATCGGCAAAGGGATGGAGGATACCCTGGTTGTCGGCGGCGCTTTCCAAAAGGCGGAGTGACGTCGTGCCGACGGCAATTATACGTTTGCCGGCTTTTTTTGGCAGCATTTATGGTTTCTACCGCATCTGGCGTGATGATACCGTATTCGGCATGCATTTTATGGTCTTTGGTGTCGTCGGTTTTAACCGGAAGGAACGTTCCCGCGCCGACATGCAGCGTTAAAAATACTTCTTGGACACCTTTTTTTCTTAGCTCTTCAAGAACGCGCGGGGTGAAATGCAGTCCGGCGGTCGGGGCCGCTACGGCACCTTCGTGTTTGGCATAAACGGTCTGGTAGTTTTCTTTATCGTCAAATTTATCCCACAAACCGGCCCGCGGTTTTTCCCGTTTGATGTACGGCGGAAGGGCATAAAACCGTATTGTTCCAGTTTTTTGCCTAATTCTGACGGCGGACAGGCGAATGAAATCAAAACTCCGTCTTCGTCCTTTTTTTCCAAAACGACGGCGGTAAAGTCAGATTTTTCGGGAGAAATGTCAGAAGTGTAAAAACGGATGACATCATTGGGCTTCAGCCTTTTGGCATTTTTGATGAAAGACCACCAACGGATGCCGTCGACGGATGGTAAAGGGTTACTTCAACCAAGGCTTCGCCGCGGGTTCCATACAGCCGGGCCGGAATGACTTTTGTATCGTTAAATACCAGAACATCACCTTCCTCCAGGAGTTGGGGCAGGTCGTAAAAGTGCCGGTCAGCAATGCTTTCTTCCGCGGACAGGTCCAACAGGCGCGACGTATCTCGGGGATTGGCCGGTTGGGAGGCGATTAGCTCCTTTGGCAGGTCGAAGTCAAAAATGTCAACTTTCATCTTGAATGTCCTTAATGTTTTTTGGATGTTATAGTATAAGGCGTGTTTGTTGGCAAGATTAAAAAAACTCCGGTCGTCGATTTTCGTTTATAACCTAAAAAACAGTTTATAATTAGAGCAATACAAAATATACTAATTAAAACGTGTGTAGCAGACAGGCGGAGAAATCTCATGATGGGCAGAAAAGACTTATATAATTTGGAGAGTTTGTATATGTTGTCGGCAATTGCCGAATATCAGGGCAAACGGCAGGCCGCCGAAATGCTGGGAATTTCGGTTGATACCATCAGCAAATACATAAGCAATATGGAATTAGAGCTGGGGGTTAAGCTATTGGTTTCAAACAGCAGGGGAAGCTATTTGACGCCGAACGGCCACAAGCTGCTGGAGGAGTTTCGCAAACTTAAGGGCGTTTTGAGCAATGTTTATACGCTTAAACCGGAAGAGGAGACGGTTCAGGGCAGTGTCCGGGTGCTGATGAATGCAGGAGCGTCTTCACGTTTTCTGTGTTCGGAAATCAGTGATTTTCTTGACAGTTATCCATTGCTGAATTTGCAAGTTACCAATACGTTTGATCGTCCGACGCTGGCCAATATGGCATATGACGTGGCGATTTCTTATTATGCGCCGACCGGTGCCGACGAGGTTATTGTCGGACAGAAAAAGGTTTTATGCGGTTATTTCGCCTCTCCGGATTTTCTCAGCCGTTATGGTTATCCGCGAGACATTGAAGACATGATAGCGAATTATCGGATGATTTATTTTGAAAACAATATGGCATCGCTCAGTCACTGGCGCGAACTGATGCGTCGGGCCAAGATTGTTCCGTATGTGACCAATTCCACGTTTTCGGTTGAGGAAGCGGTTAACCTCGGAGCAGGCATCGGGATGTTGCCGATGCGTTTTAAGGACAGCGGGCTGGTTTGTCTGGACAACATATGTTGTACGGAAGGACTTATGTTTTATCTTATTGCCCACCGTAAGACCAAGGATGTTCCGAGAGTGCGTGCGGTTATTAATTACTATCATAAGTTTATGGAATTGTTGTAAGCGGTCTTTCCTCCACTTCTGTTAGCGTTTGCAAGCCAGAAAGCGCTTGAAACGTAATCTTTTCTATTCTATATTTTCAGCAGGCAAAACTTGTGTTTGCTTAGAACCGGCAGGTTCGGAGCTTTGAACGGCTTTATTATGTGCGGTGTTTAGGATATGCATCGTCAACTGTTGGATTTTGCCGCAACAGTAATATATCCCCGATTCATAGAGATATGGTCGGGGAGCTTTAGCGTATGTTCAGAAGCCTCGTACTATACCTGTGCTTTTAAAGGCTAGAGAGTCATTTCACATAATATGATTGTTCAACTCTCCGGCCACCTTTTGCGTAAAAGGTGGTTTCGTTTTAATTTAGGAAAGTTGGGACTATGGTGACAACATCTCAAGATAAAGTATTTATCCGCGAAACTATTGATAAACTCGTTAATTCTATGAGCGATGAGGAATGCCGCGTTTTTGTTGGTAACCCTTAACCGGGAATTTTTGCAAGAAATACTGAAATACGCTTTATATATTATATTGTTTGGAAAACGGGACAAGACAAAATCGAAATAAAGTTTGTTAAAAAAGGCCTTGCAGAATTATTGATTATTCATTCTGACTCGGTATGCTAAGTATTTGATATTCATATGAGGGAATTTGCGCTTTAAAGTCAGAATAAAAATTGATTTTTGAAAAAAAGAAAAACCGCCGAAACCGGCAGTTTTCTAAGTGGTGCGCTAGGCCGGAATCGAACCGGCACGCCCTTGCGGGCAACAGATTTTAAGTCTGCAGCGTCTACCAGTTCCGCCACAAGCGCAAAATCTGTATGAAGTTATACAATATTTATTTTTAAATGCAACATAAAATTTCCGGTCGGCGCAGCCGTATTTGTTTCAGCTTGGGGGCGGTTTTATGTTTACGCTTGTTTAATTTGCAAAAATGTGGTTTGTTAAAACTGTTATAACATTTTTTCAACAAAGGGCGGACTGCGGCAGGAGACAGCGTCCCGGCATCTGCTTTAACGTTGAAAACAACATAAAGGAATCTGAATATGAAAAGTATAAGTATTTCATGGCGCAACTACCTGCTGCCAAACATTCACAATGAAGGATGGCGTTTTGTAGGTATTTTTGCTGCAGTAACAGCGTTACTGGCAATTATAGAGCCATTGGGATGGATTGGTTTGGGTTTGACCGTTTGGTGTTATTATTTCTTTAGAGATCCGGAGCGTGTGGTTCCGCAAATCAAGGATGTTGTCGTTTCCCCCGCTGACGGTATTGTACAGATGATTTCTAAAGTCAAGGCTCCCGAAAGAGCTGGATATGGGAAATCAGGAATTTACGCGTGTCAGTATTTTCATGAGCGTTTTCAATGTTCACGTAAACCGTGCGCCGGCTTCCGGTAAAATTACCCAGGCCGTTTATGTTCCCGGAAAATTTTTGAATGCAACTCTTGATAAAGCCAGCAAGGATAACGAGCGTCAGTTGTTGGCCATGAAGACCAGCAGCGGAAAAAGACATTTGTTTTGTTCAGATTGCCGGTTTGGTTGCGCGTCGTATTGTTTGTGATGCCGCGGTCGGTTCCGAATACAAGGCCGGTGAGCGTTTCGGGATGATCAGATTTGGTTCCCGTTTGGACGTTTATCTTCCTGCCGGCGTTGAGCCACAAGTCGTTTTGGGACAGACTATGGTTGCAGGAGAAAGCATTATCGCTAATCTGAACAGTGATGCTCCGCAAATGAAAGGCCAGGTTTTCTAATGGAAAAATCAATAATAAATTGAAATTATCCAGACAGAAACTGACCAGCCTTCCGTTTCGCAAAATAGCGCCCAACATCGTGACGATGTTGGCGTTGTGTGCGGAGTCACTTCCATTCGTTATTCGATTCAGGAAGACTGGGTCAAGGCCGTCATCTGCATTTTTATTGCAGCATTGTTTGACGGTTTGGACGGACGTGTGGCGAGAATGCTGAAAGGTTCAACGAAATTTGGCGCCGAGTTGGATTCACTGTCTGATTTTGTCAGTTTCGGCGTTGCTCCGGCAATTTTGCTGTATCAGTGGTCGTTGTTTGATTTGCCTAAGTTCGGTTGGTTTTTCTGCCTTTTGATGTCTATCGGCATGGCGATGCGTCTGGCGCGTTTTAATACGATGCTGGATGGCCGCAGCCGGAATATTGGAATCACTTCTTTGTCGGGGTACCGGCTCCGGCAGCTGCCGCCTTGGCTATGATGCCGGTAATGATTTCCTTTGACTTTCCGGAATATACGGTTGTGCGTTCACATGCTTTTTGTGCAACACTGCTGTGCATCGTTTCCTTTTTGATGGTCAGCAGAATACCGACTTTTTCTACGAAGAAGTTGAAGGTACCGACCTATATGTTTATGCCGATGATGCTGATTGTGGCTTTGTTCGCCAGCTTTATCATCACCCAGCCGTGGTTTACGCTGGGAATTATGACTGTTTTGTATGCGGTGTCCATTCCTTTCGGGGTTTGGGTGTTCTTGCATGAAAAGCACGCATTTGAGGCAAGAAATAAAATTTAGTTTGCCTGATATAATGAAAAAAAGGCTGTTCCGAAAGGAGCAGCCTTTTTTTGTTGACTCTGAAGCCATAACTATTTTTCGGCCAGAACCAGTTTTCCCTTTTCTTCTTTAAGGACAAAGTTTCCGGGGAGGGTTTCTCCGACGGCGTAAGTCCGTCTGGATTCACGATGGTAAATGAATACAGTCTGCCGGGTTTTGCAGGAAACACCGGCGTAGTTGTAATCGCCATGGCGCATTGTCCAATAAGGGCCGGCGGTATCGGCAATATCACGATGATCGGTGTTGGGTGTTGCATCCATGAGCGAAACGGCTCCGTAAGCACGTTTGTAAGCGGCGTTAATGATGCTGCGCGCTTCGTCTTCAGTTGTAATCGGTATGATTTCCAGATACAGGTTTCCGCCCCGGTCAAAGCGAATTTGCAAATAAGGCGGAAGCTTTTTCTCCGTTATAAGGGAGCCAGGTAACAATATCGCTTTCCATAAAGCGTATTTCATTACCGAAAACATCTGTTGCGAGATAACATTCATCCATATTCAATGCAATTGCCCAGACGAAAACAAGTTTGTCTTTCATTTTAATTTTGTAGTGACGGACAGCTGCATTTTCTAATTTCGAGTGGCGTTGAACAATGTGTTTCAAAGCCTGTTGTTCCGTAAGTAATAGTGATGTTGCCATAACAAATAATTTATTGATTATTGATATTTAATAAAGTTTCGTTCCCAGCATAGTCAAGGGCCCGGTCAGAGTCAACTTAATTTTTTTGCCGAAAATTGCAGAAATTATACGCGATGTTAATAAATTTGGTTGAGCAAGCACATGCTTAGCAGGGTTGCCGTCTGAGAATATGTGCAGGAAAGATAGAGACTTAGCAGACTATACATCACGTTCTGTTACAAAATATTGCATAAAATCAATCTGTTATGTAACAAAAAAAATAATATTATGTGAGTTGTCAGGGATAAAATTGCTCTGTTAAAGTTAAAGAAAAATTTGGAGGATAAAAAAATGCAACATGGAAAAAATTTTACGTTGGGCGAGTATGTGATTATAAAAAGCCGGAGTTGGTGGAAACCGGAGACAATGTGCGAATTTCTGATTTTTGCCGGATTTCGTCGGCCTGCGAAATCGGGTCTGATTGCGAGATTGCAACCGGGACGTATATTTCGGGAGGCGACGGAAAATTTAAATTTAAGATGGGCAGTTATTCCAGTTTGGCCGCAGGTGTCAGAATATGGTTGAGCAGTAACGATTATGTTAATGAGCTGATTACCCATTCGGTTCCCGACGTTAAGGAAATTCAGGGCAATGTTACCATGGAGAAATACACCGGTATCGGGACAAACTCGGTAGTTATGCCAAACAACCATATTCCCGAGGGCGTGAGTATCGGCGCTCTGAGTTTTGTGCCATCCAATTATAAGTTTGAGCCTTGGACGGTTTATGCCGGGCGGCCGATACGACCGATAAAAAAACGCAATAAGGAAAATGTATTGCGGGTATTAAAGAAGTTGGGAAAAATTGCATAGAGGATTGGCATATGTGCGGAATTGTCGGTTATATAGGAAACAATGCGGCGGCGGACGTTTTGTTGGACGGTCTGAAAAAATTTGGAATATCGGGGGTATGATTCTGCGGGAATGGCGCTGAACGACAACGGATGCATTGATGTGTTCAGGGCTTCCATTTGTATGACAAACTCTCAGAAGTCAAACAGAAAATCAGCGTTTCCCGCATCGGTATCGGTCATATCCGCTGGGCAACTCACGGCGGTGCTACAATAGACAATGCTCATCCGCACAAGTCCAATGACGGCAGGCTGGTGTTGGTTCATAACGGAATTATTGAAAATTATGAAGCGTTGAAGCTTTCGTTGCAAAAGAAAGGTTATAACTTTTTTTCGCAAACGGATACGGAAGCGGCAGTTCATCTCATCGACGATGAGTATAAGCAGAGCGGTTCTTTGGAAACGGCGGTGGTTCGTGCCGTCAACCGGCTTAAGGGAGCCTTTGCCTTCTGCATTATGCATGAAAACGAGGCAGATAAAATTATAGCCGTTCGTAAAAACGCGCCGTTAATCATCGGTCTGGGCGAAGGTGAAAATTTTATTGCCAGCGACGTTCCCGCCATTATCGGCAAAGCGAAGCAAATGATTTATCTTGACGACAACGAGCTTGCCATCGTTCGGCGGGACGGCGTCAGCGTTAAAAATTTTGACGGCTCCGTCGTTTTGAAAAAAAGTTGAAAATCTGACTTGGGAGCCTGAAGCTATCAGTAAAGGGGATTCAAGCATTTTATGCTTAAAGAAATAAACGAGCAGCCGGATATCGTACGCAACCTTTTAACCGAATATATGCCAAGTCCGGAGGCTGAAGTCCGTTTGGGCGGAATTGATTTGGAACAGTTGTTTCGCGGCATAAACCGGATAGAGATTATTGCCTGCGGAACCTCTCTTCATGCGGCAAAAATTGCCCAAAATGCGTTTGAAACGCTGGCGGAGTTCCGGTGCGGGTTGAGGCAGCCAGCGAATATATTTATAAACGCCAGCTGACCTCTGCAGAAACTTTGACAATCGGGATTTCCCAGTCAGGAGAAACCGCGGATACGATTACGGCCCTTAAACAGGCACGGTCTTCCGGCGCCAAGGTTTTGGCGGTGACAAACCGTACGGATTCAAGCATTGTCAAAAGCAGG
>VOFD01000053.1_pt1 | contig 19515 bp, 19 predicted proteins | sample 5384101 | NCBI WGS metagenome assembly VOFD01 (sample SAMN12384723, study PRJNA508395) | human gut metagenome | isolation source: healthy gut C | host: Homo sapiens
TCCCCCTCCGTGAATATCGAAATGCTCGCCCAGGTATTTCTTACCCATTGCGGTACATTCACAATGCCAACCGGGGAATCCGTTACTCCACGGGCTGGGCCAGCGCATGATATGTTCGGGTTGTGCACATTTCCACAGGGCGAAATCGGCAGGATTGCGCTTCTCGCTTTGACCGTCCAGCTCGCGGGTGGTGTTCAGCACATCGTCCAGGTTGCGGCCGGACAGTTTGCCGTAATGATGGTCTTTGTTGTATTTTGCTACATCGAAATAAACGGAACCTTCACTTTCATAAGCGTAACCGGCATCGAGAATTCCTTCTGTACCAGTTCTATCTGTTCGATGATATGCCCTGATGCGTGCGGCTCGATACTTGGCGAAAGCACGTTCAAGGCTTCCATTGCCTTGTGGTAGCGATTGAGGTAGATATTGCACTACTTCCATGGGTTCTAGTTGCTCCAGACGGGCCTTTTTGGCGATTTTATCTTCGCCTTCGTCGGCATTCCGGGTCGTCACCGTTCTCGCGGATGAGCCGCAGCAGGCGCTCCACCGCCTCTTCGGCCGGGATGTTGCGCTCCACGCATTCCTTCCTGCGGTAGAGGCTCACCTTGCCGCGGGCCGCGCCCACATAGCCGTAGTCGGCGTCGGCCATCTCGCCCGGCCCGTTCACGATGCAGCCCATCACGGCAATCTTCAGCCCCTTCAGGTGGGCCGTGGCCGCCTTCACGCGGGCCAGCGTGTCCTGCAGGTCGTAGAGCGTGCGGCCGCAGCCCGGGCAGCTTATGTACTCAGTCTTCGACGTGCGCAGGCGGGCGGCCTGCAGGATGCCGAAGGCCGTGGCGTCGATGTCGCGGTGGTCCAGCGTGCCGTTGTTATATAGGTAGACGCCGTCGCACAGCCCGTCGAAGAGCAGCGCCCCCATGTCCGCCGCGCTCTCTATCTGGAAGTCCTCCTTCTCCTCCTGGCTGTGGGCGTACTGCTGGAAGACGACGACGGGGTTCCGCAGCCCCTCGCGCGTCAGCTCGTGGATGAGCGCACGGTGTTCGCCCAAACGGTTCTGGTGTCCGCTTTGGGAGATGACCACCACCTCGGGATGCAGGCGCAGGCAGGCACGCACCTCCTCCGTCAGCGCCCCGTAGGTGAGGAAGAGGAACTTCAGTTCCGCCCGCAGGCCGCCCACGAAAGGCAACATGTCCGGCGGGAAGGCCGGGAACGTCCCCTCCTCGCCCGTCCACACGTCGGCATCCACGATGTAGGCCGCGCCCTCCTCGCGGTCGGCGGCGGCCGGAAGCCCGCGCCCGCAATACACGTAGTCGGGACGGAAGTCGGGATGCGGGCGGAAGTCCTTCAGCCGCCCGCCGGCGGCCAGGTCCATGCGGTCGGCCACCACCACCGGCACGTTGTCCCCGCCGATGTCGCGCACGGCCGCCGTCTCCCGCCGCGCGGGGCGCAGCCAGTCGAAGCCCTCCGCCGCCAGCCCCGGGATCATCGTCGCCCCCTCGCGGCGCATGACATGGTCCACCAGCTTGCGCGCCACGGGAATCTCCGCCTCGGGCGCCTCGCTCAGCGAGACGCGCACCGTGTCGCCCAGCCCGTCGGCCAGCAGCGCGCCGATGCCCACGGCGCTCTTTATGCGCCCGTCCTCGCCCTCGCCGGCCTCGGTGACGCCCAGGTGGAGCGGGTAGGCCATGCCCTCGCGCTCCATGGCGTCGGCCAGCAGGCGCACGCTGCGCACCATCACCGCCGTGTTGCTGGCCTTGACGGAGACCACCACGTCCGTGAACCCTTCCCTGACGCAGACGCGCAGGAACTCCATGCAGCTCTCCACGATGCCTTCGGGCGTGTCGCCGTAGCGGCTCATGATGCGGTCGGAGAGCGAACCGTGGTTCACCCCGATGCGCACGGCCGTATGGTTCTCGCGGCAGATGCGCAGGAACGGCACGAGGCGCGCCTCCAGCCGCTCCAGCTCGCGGGCGTACTCCCCGTCCGTGTATTCCAGATGGCGGAACGTGCGCGCCGCGTCCACGTAGTTTCCCGGGTTGATGCGCACCTTTCGGCATACAGGGCGGCCACCTCGGCCACCCGCGGGTTGAAGTGCACGTCGGCCACGAGCGGCACCATGCAGCCCGCCGCCCTCACCCCGGCGTTGATTTCCCTCAGGTTCTCCGCCTCGCGCACGCCCTGCGTGGTCAACCTCACGTATTCCCCTCCGGCCCGCGCTATGCGCAGCGTCTGCGCCACGCTTGCCGCCGTGTCCATCGTGCTGGTGTTCGTCATGCTCTGCAGTCGCACGGGGTTCGTGCCGCCCAGGGGCGTCGCCCCCACGTGCACCTCCGCCGTCTCCCTGCGCCGGTAATTGAACAAGTCCATCCTGCGCCCCCCGTTTTTCAGTTGCACTTGAACCTGTATTCCACTCCCGCCAGCTCGGCGTTGGCCTTCACTATCTTCTGCTTCAGCCCCTCCTTGTAGGCCGCAAGGCGTGCCGCCAGGGCGTCGTCCGCCAGGGCCAGCATCTGGGCCGCCAGGATGGCCGCGTTCTGCGCCCCGTCCACGCCCACCGTGGCCACGGGGATGCCCGGCGGCATCTGGATGATGGAGAGCATGGCGTCCAGCCCGTCCAGCATCCCCTTGATGGGCACGCCGATGACCGGCAGCACGGTGTTCGCCGCAATCACGCCCGGCAGGGCCGCCGCCATGCCCGCGCCGGCCACGATGACCTTCAGCCCCCGGGCCGCGGCCCCGGCGGCGAATGCCTCCACCTCGGCCGGCGTGCGATGCGCCGAGAGCGCGTTCATCTCGAAGGGGATTTCCATCTCGTCGAGAAACTTGGCAGCCTTCTCCATCACCGGAAGGTCCGATGTGCTGCCCATGATGATGCTTACTAAGGGTTTCATGAGTCTTTTTCTTTTATTGTTATTGTTGTCACTATGTCTGTCATTGCCATGCCGCCATGGCCCGTCAGAGCCACAGGATGCCCGCCAGGCTGGCCGCCGCGCCCACGAGCGTGCCCGCCACCACCTGCCCCAGGCTGTGCTGCCGCAGCAGCATGCGCGCCGTGCCCACGGCCCCGCAGAGCAGGATGAGCACGCACAGCCACCCCGTGGGGTCGAAGCCGAAGAGCGCCGAGTAGGCCACGAGCGCGCCCACGAGGCCGCCCGCGCCGGCGCAGTGCATGCTGATCTTCCACCACACGTTCACCACCGCTCCCACGGCCTGCACCAGCAGCGCCGCCACCACGATGCCGCACATGTAGCGCGGCAGATGCAGCCCCCACATCAATTGCAGCCCACCCGCATAAGAGAGCAGGAAGAGCACGTAGGGCACCGCCCGCCGCTCGCGCCGCCGCAGCTGCGCCGGCGCCCATCCGTTCAGCCGCCGCCACAGCCACACGCACAGGCGCGGCAGCGCCACGGTGAACGCCCACGCCAGCCCCGTCACCCACAGCTTGTAGCCCGCCGGCAGCAGCCGCAGGCCCGTGAACGTGAACAGCGACACGAAGAGCGACACCGGCACGTAATAAGGACGCGACACGAACGAGAGGGCACGAGCCGCGGCCATCACCGCCCCCTGCCCCCTCATCCCCGTCTCAGCCTGGCCACGGGGATGCCCAGCTGCTCACGGTATTTCGCCACCGTGCGCCGCGCCACGGGCATTCCCCTTCGGTTCAACATCCCGGCCAGCTCCTCGTCCGAGAGCGGCCGGCGCTTGTCCTCGGTCTCCACCAGCTCCCGCAGGGCGGCCTGAATGCGGCGCACCGACACCGCCTCGCCGCCGGCCGTCATGAGCCCGTCGCCGAAGAACCACTTCAGGGGATACGTGCCGAAGCCCGTCTCCACGTACTTCCCCCCCACGGCGCGGCTCACGGTGGACACGTCCAGCCCCGTGCGCGCCGCCACGTCCTTCAGCGCCATGGGGCGCAGCGCCGCCTCGTCGCCGCCCGAGGCGAAGAAGGGCCGCTGCAGCTCCACGATGGCCTCCATCACGGCCAGCAGCGTGCGCCGCCGCTGGCGCACGGCCTCGATGAAGCCCTGCGCCCGGTCTATCTTCTGGCGGGTGTATTGCAGGGCGGCGCGCTCGGCCCGCCCCATGGCGGCGCGCCCGTGGCCCGCCTCGCGCTCCACCAGCGCCATGAACGAGGGGCTCACGCGCAGCTCCGGCACGCCGCCACGGTTGAGCGACACCGACATGCCGCCGACATCGTCCGACTCGACAAGAAAGTCGGCTGACACCTGCTGCGCCCCCCGGCCTTCCGCCTCGCCCATCGCGCTGCCCGGACGTGGGTTCAGCCGACGCAGTTCCCGCTCGAGCCGCGCCGCCTCGCCCGCCGTCAGGCGCAGCCGACGCGCGATCTTGTCCCAACGGCGGTGGGTGAAGTCATCGAACATCTTGTCCACCACCTCCAGCTCCAGTTGCCGCAGGCGCGAGCCGCGATCCGGCGCACGGCGAATTTGCAGGAGCAAGCATTCCTGCAGGTCGCGGGCGCCCACGCCCGGCGGGTCGAACTCCTGCAACTTGGCCAAGACGCCTTCCAGCTCCTCCGCCGTGGTCTCCACCCCAGCGTACACCTCCAGTTCCGAAGCCAGCGCCGACAGCTTCTTGCGCAGCAGCCCGTCGCCGTCCAGCGAACCGATGAGATAGCCCATCAGCTCCTTCTCCCGGTCCGACAGCTCGCGTTCGGACATCTGAGACAGCATCTGGTCGTAGAACGAGGTGGTGGAGGAATAGTCCATGTTTTCCGGCCGGCTCGGCCCGCTTTGGGCCTGCTGCCACAAGTAGTCGGGCACGTCGTCCGCCGTGCGGTAATCGTCCATGGCCTGCTGCACTTCCGGGGTGCGGTAGTCATCGGCAGGCAGTCCGCCGTCGGCGGCAGGGTCATCATTTTCACGGGCGTCTTCCCCGTCGTAGTCCCCGTCGTTCTCGGCCGCCGGACCGTCCTCTCCCGGGGCATCCAAGCGTTCCTCGAGCGCCCCGTTGTCAATCAGTTCGTTCTTCACGCGCTCCTCCAGTTCAGCCAAGGGCATTTCCAGCAGCCTCACCTGCAACACCTGCTGCGGCGAAAGCGTCTGCACCTGCTGCAGCGCCTGGGTTTGCACTATTTTTTGCGCCATAACATACCTTGATGATAAGTTTCCACTGCAAAGTTAATCCTTTATTCCGTCACTAAGGCATAATCCAACTGTTTCTTTTCCAAGTTAGCCTTGGCGACCTTGATTTTCACGGCGTCGCCCAACGAATAGCGGTGATGGTGCCTGCGCCCCCACAAACAATAATTACGTTCGTCGAACTCGTAATAATCGTCGTCCAGGTCGCGTATGGGCACCAGGCCCTCGCACTTGTTCTCGTTGACCTCCACATACAAGCCAAACTCCGTCACGCCGCTGACCGTTCCTTCGAACACCTGTCCCAGCTTGTCGCTCATGAATTCCACCTGCTTGTACTTGATGCTGGAGCGCTCGGCCGAGGCCGCCAACTGCTCCATGGCACTGCAGTGCTCGCAAAGTTCCTCATATTTGTCCTGGCTCGCGCTGCGGCCACCGTCGGCATAGCGCGTCAGCAGCCGGTGCACCATCACGTCGGGATAGCGGCGGATGGGCGATGTGAAATGCGTGTAATAGTCGAAGGCCAGGCCGTAGTGGCCTATGTTGTACGTGCTGTAGCGCGCCTTCATCATGGCCCGGAGCGACACGGTCTCAATCAGGTTCTGCTCCTTCTTTCCCTTCACCTCCTCCAACAAGTGGTTCAGGTTTTTCGCGACGTCCTCTTTCGAGCCTGTGGCACGAAGCTTATAACCGAACTTCACCACGAAGTCGCTCAGGTTTCTCAACTTCTCGGGGTCGGGCTGGTCGTGGATACGGTAAGGCAGGGTTTTCGGTTTCCGGTTCTTGGGCACCTTTCCCACGCTTTCCGCCACGGTGCGGTTGGCCAGCAGCATGAATTCCTCCACCAGTTTGTTCGCGTCCTTTGCGAATTTGAAATAAACGCCCACCGGCTTGCCCTTTTCGTCGATGTCGAAGCGCACTTCCTCGCGGTCGAAGTCCACCGAACCATGCTCGAAGCGGCGCGCCCGCAACAGTTTGGCCAGACGGTTCAGCTCAATCAGTTCCGTGGCGAAGTGCTCGGCGGGCAACACGTCCGGGCCGCTGAAGTTGGGATCGGCGGCGTGGTCGCCCGGCTTCCCGTAGTCTTCGGGCGAAGCCTCATGATGGTCTTCCAGCACCTTCTGCACCTCCTCGTAAGTGAAACGCCGGTCGCTCTTGATGACCGTGTGGGCCAGATGCCAGTCCTTCACCACGGCCCGGGCATCCAGCTTGAACACCACGCTGTAGGCCAGTTTCTCTTCATTGGGCCTCAACGAGCAGATGAAGTTGCACAAGCGTTCGGGCAACATCGGCACCGTGCGGTCCACCAGATACACGCTCGTGGCCCGCTTCACGGCCTCTTTGTCGATGATGCTGCCTTCCTTCACATAATGCGACACGTCGGCGATGTGCACGCCCACCTCCCACAGGCCGTCGTCCGTGCGGCGTATGGACAAGGCGTCGTCGAAGTCCTTGGCGTCGCGCGGGTCGATGGTGAAGGTCGTCACGTCCCGCATGTCTTCCCGCCGCGCGATTTCCTCCGGCGTGATTCCGGGGTCTATCTTGTCGGCCGCCTTCTCCACCTCCTCCGGATAAACGTATGGCAGTCCGTATTCGGCCAGGATGGCGTGCATCTCCGTTGTGTTGTCCCCGCTCCGTCCCAAGATGTCCACCACCTTTCCGATGGGGTTCTTGGCCTGCTCGGGCCATTCGGTGATTTTCACCACGGCCTTGTCGCCGCTCTTCCCGCCCTTCAACGCATTCTTGGGAATGAAAATGTCGTTGGCCAGCGTGCGGTCTTCGGTGAGCAGGAAAGCAAAGTCCTTGCGCACCTCGAGCCGCCCCACAAACGTCTTGTCCTTCCGCTTGAGGATTTCCACCACCTGCGCCTCGCGCACGTGGTGCTTCCGGCGGGCCAGCATGGTGGCCTTCACCTTGTCGCCGTCCATGGCATGGAGCGAGTTGCGCTCGGCCACGAACACCGGCTCCCCGCCCTCGACGGGCGACACCGTGTTCTTGCCGTTCGCCTTCCGGTTGAAAATGCCTTCAAACACCTGCCCTCCCGTGTTCAACTGGAAATGCAGGCTCTGCTTCTCTTTTATATGATCGTCCTTGACCATGTCGTCCAGCAAGTCCATGCAAAGCAACTTGGCCGGATGGGTTTCCAGCTTCAGCTCCTTGAATATGCGCTTGATGTCGAACACCTCATCGGGATGCCCTTGGAACAGTTCCCACAGCATCCTGGCCACATCTTTTTTCTTCAGGCGTTTGCCTCCCTTTTTCCCTGTTTTTCCCATACCTTCGGTCTTTTAGAGGTTCATAAATCATAATCTTATTGCAAGTTAAACATATTTATCCATTCCGCCCTTCTTTTCTCTCTTATTTTTTCTGAAAATGCTTATCTTTGCCCCGCCATAAGCCAAAATTGAAATGGAAACAACAGAACGGGAGAAATCCATTTACAGAGTGACATGGGCGGGAAGTTTCGTCAACTTCCTGCTGGTCGTGTTCAAATTCATGGCCGGCATCGTGGGCCACAGCGCGGCCATGATTGCCGACGCGGTGCATTCGCTGTCCGACTTTGCCACCGACATCGTCGTGCTCGTCTTCACCCGCATCTCCAACAAGCCCCAAGACAAGAGCCACGACTACGGGCACGGCAAATACGAAACGCTGGCCACGGCCATCATCGGCATCGCCCTCCTCGCCGTGGGCGTGGGCATCTGCTGGAACGGGCTGCTTTCCATCCGCACCGTGTGGCAGGGCGGCACGCTGCCCGCGCCGGGCATGCTGGCCTTCTGGGGCGCCGTCGTTTCCATCGCGTCCAAGGAAGCGCTCTACCGCTACACCATCAGGGTGGGGCGCAAGGTGAACTCCAACGCCGTCATCGCCAACGCCTGGCACCACCGCAGCGACGCCCTCTCGTCCATCGGGACGGCCATCGGCATCGGCGGCGCCATCTGGCTGGGCGAATCGTGGCGGGTGCTCGACCCCATGGCCGCCGTCGCCGTCAGCTTCTTCATCGTGAAGGTCTCCGTGCAGCTGCTGAAGCCGTGCATCGACGAACTGACGGAGAAATCCTTGCCCGACGAGGTGGAGGAACAGATTGGGCGCATCGTGGAAGCCATCCCGGGCGTGTCGGCCCTGCACAACCTGCGCACGCGCCGCATCGGCAACCACTACGCCATAGAGATGCACGTCCGCATGGACGGCCACCTGACGCTCTACGAGGCGCACGCCAAAGCCTCCGACATAGAACGGCAAATCAAGGAACAGTTCGGGAAGGACACGCACGTGGGCATCCACGTGGAACCCGTCAAGGACGCCAACGGGCAATACGCAGAATAAAACAACAAAAAGACACACCATGAAAATATTAGTGACAGGAGCCAGCGGCTTCATCGGCAGCTTCATCGTCGAAAAGGGACTCGAAGAGGGACACCAAGTGTGGGCAGGCATGCGCGCCACCAGCAGCCGGCAATATCTTGCCGACCCGCGCACGCGCTTCGCCGAACTGGATTTCGCCCACCCGGAAGTGTTGCGCGCCCAACTGGCCGCCTACAACGCCGACTTCGGCGGATGGGACATCATCGTGCACGCCGCCGGCGCCACGAAATGCCTCCACCGCGAAGACTTCTTCCGCACCAACACCGAGGGCACGCGCCACTTCGTGGACCTGCTCCGCGAGCTGGACATGGTGCCGCGCCGCTTCATCTTCATCAGTTCGCTCAGCGTCTTCGGCGCCATCCGCGAACAACCCGTCCGGCAGGCCACGGCGGACAACCCTTGGATTTACGCCCCCATCGGCGAAAGCGACCGGCCCCGCCCCAACACGGCCTACGGCGAAAGCAAGCTGGAAGCCGAGCGCTACCTCAAGTCGCTGCCGGACTTCCCCTACGTCATCCTGCGCCCCACCGGCGTCTACGGCCCGCGCGAAAAAGACTATTTCGTCATGGCGCAGAGCATCAAGCAGCACGTGGATTTCTGCGTGGGCTTCCGCCCGCAGGAAATCACCTTCGTCTACGTGAAAGACCTCGTGCAGGCCGTCTATGCGGCCATGGAGAAGGACGTGCTGCGGCGGGAGTTCTTCATCAGCGACGGGCGGGTGTACCACAGCACGGACTTCAGCGACCTGGTGCGCGACGCCTTGGGCCACCCGTTCATGCTGCGCGTCACGGCTCCCGTGTGGTTCCTCCGCGCCGTGTGCGCCGTGAGCGACCGCATCGCCCGCTGGCGCGGCAAGACGGCCACGCTGAACCGCGACAAGTTCCACATCCTGTGCCAACGCAACTGGCAATGCAACATCGCCCCCGCCATCAAGGAACTGGGCTACCACCCCGAATATCCGTTGGACCGCGGCGTGAAAGAGACCATCGACTGGTACAGGAAGGAAGGTTGGCTGTAGACAGGCCCGGAGCCGGTTGCCGGGCAAAGATCAGTGCTTAAAACGGCTGTTTCTTAACATGCAATAATTTGTTTTATCTCACGCGGGCACGCACGTTTTTCTTCGTGTGTGCCCGCAAAATGTATCCCCCAACGGCATGCACGTCCGCCACGGGATGGTGGGCGGACATCCCCCGCATGGATGAAACATTGTCCGCGCCGCGGACGCGCGCCTTGCGGAATCCCGGATTGTACTCTGCGGAGAGTACTCGAGTACTTGCCGCAAAGTACGCTGGCGCACTCCGCCGTGCAGCGCGCGTTTTTCCCCAAGTAACCTTCACGTCTTTCCGTCAGTATTGGAACGAACTGCCCCCCACGAACTCGCGCAGGAGCGACGTGGGCGGAATTTCGTCGTCCGCCACGGGCACGAAATAGCGCAGAAACTTGCGCAGGCGATAGGCCTCGGAATATTCCGGCACGTTCTCGGGCACCAGTTCCAGCAGCGGAAGGGCCTGGTTGCGGATGACCGCCAGTTCGAAAAGCAGCGCGCTGTTGAACATGGCGTCGGCCTGCTCCTGGTGGGGAAATATCCACTTCTCCTCGCCGGCCTGCACGCTCGGCCACCGGCGGATGGTGTCGGCCGCCGAATAGCCACGGTATTTGTAGTCGCGGATGATGCGGCGCAGCAGGCGGTTGTCCGTCGTGGGGATATAGTTGTGCGTGTCCAGCAGGATGGTGGTCAGCGCCGACACGTAGATGCGAAACTTGTATTGGTCCTCGATTTGTGCCGTCAGTTCCGGGTTCAGCCCGTGGATGCCTTCGAGGATGAGAATCATGTTCTCCTCCAGCCTCAACCGCTTGCCGCTCATTTCCCGCACGCCCTTCTGGAAGTTGTAGCGCGGCAGCTCCACCTCCTCGCCGGCCAGCAGCGCCTTCAGCTGGCTGTTGAAGAAAGGCAGGTCCAGCGCGTAGATCGACTCGAAGTCATACTCCCCGTGCTCGTCCTTCGGCGTCCGTTCGCGGTCCACGAAATAGTCGTCCAGCGAAACGGGATAGGGCTTCATCCCGTTGGCCATCAGCTGGATGGAGAGCCGCTTGCTGAACGTGGTCTTCCCGCTCGACGAAGGTCCGGCAATCAGGATGAGCTTCAGGTCGCGCCGCGAATGGATTTCGTCGGCGATGCGGGCTATTTTCTTCTCCTGCAGCGCCTCGGCCACGTTGATGAGGTCTGTGGCATGCCCTTCCTGGCAGGCGTGGTTGAAGTCGCCCACCGTGCTCAGTCCCACGATGTCCTGCCAGCGATGGTGCTCGCGGAATATTTCGAGCATCTTCTCCTGGTGCACCATCTCGGCCAGTTGCTCGGGGTCCTTGCGCGAAGGGATGCGCAGGAGCAATCCGTCGTAATATTTCATCACGTCGAACACCTTCAGTCCCCCGTGGACGTGAGCAGCGAACCGTAGAAATAGTCCACCGTGTCGTCCAGCCGGTAGTAGTGCGTGTAGATGGAGCCCGAGCTCTCGAGCAGCCTCACCTTGCTCTTCATTCCCGCCTGTCGGAACATCTCGATGGCGTCCTCCGTGGGGCACTGTATGCGGCGGAAGGGGATGTCGGCCGCCACAATCTCCTTCATCCTCCGCCAGATGGCCGTCACGTCGCCTTCCTCCAGCGGCCGCCCGATGCGCAGGTCGCAATAGTAGCCGCGCGACACGGGCGTGTCGATGCGGATTTCGCACCCCGGGAACAGGTCGTGCACGGCCTTCACCAGCACGAAGAAAAGCGAACGGGTGTAGGTGCGCATACCCGAAGGGGAAGTGACGTCGAGAAACTCCACGTCCTTGTCGTTATAGAAACGGTAGTGCAGGCCCTCCACCTTGTTGTTCACCTTGGCACTCACCGGCCCGTAGGGCATTTGCAGATTTAACGCATGGTAGGCGTCCCAAAGTGTGCTCCCCATGGGGATTTGAATGTTTTTTTTATTATTTTTGCAACGGATTCTGACTTCTTGTACCATAAGACTTGAGGGATTTGAACAAACTGCCTTAAAGTTAAGGAATGGTCGGGAGATGTCAAACGGACGTTCACTTATATTTCGACAGCGTATGGTAGTTTTAGCATTTTTAAAACTTTTGGGATGCCTCGGCCTGCTGATGTACGGCACCAAACTCATGGGCGAAAGCCTGCAGCAACTGGCAGGCGACCGCCTCCGCCATTCTCGACTCGCTGACCACCAACCGCTTCACCTCGCTGCTCACCGGCGCCCTGGTCACGGCCATGATTCTTTCGTCCACCGCCGCGTCGCTGATGACCGTCAGCTTCGTCCACGCGGGGATGCTCTTCATGCAGGCCCTGCCCGCCCTGATGGGCGCTTCCGTGGCAACACGCTCGTGGCCTGGCTCATGGCCGCCGAGCTCAACTTTGAATTCAGCAACTACATCTATCCCCTGATGCTGGCGGCCTTCATGCTGGTGCAGTACCGCAAGCGGCCCGCACTGGGCGAATCCGTCTTCGGTTTTGCTTCATCCTGCTGAGCCTGGGGCTCATCTGCCACCTGTACGACAGCATGCCCGCCGCCGACCAGCACACCGTGGCTGCCTGGCTGGGCATGCGGGCGAACACTACGGGGCCTACGTCCTGCTGCTGCTCGTCGGAGCGGCCGTCACCTTCGCCGTGCAGTCCTCGGCCGCCATCATGGCCACCTCCATGGTGCTCTGCTCCACGGGGATATGGTCGGTCTATGCCGGGGCGGCCTTCATGCTGGGGAGAACATAGGGCGCGCCATCGTCACCTGCCGCGCCGCCTCGTCGGCCGGCACCCAGGCCCGCCGCACGGCGTTCGGCCAGCTGGTGTTCAACCTGGTGGGCGTGGCGTGGATGTTCGCGGCCTTCCCCTTCGTCATCGGTTTTTGTGCGGCTTCGCCCACCTCGACCCCACCCGGCACCGCAGCCTCCGACCATAACCTGGCCTACGTGCTGGCGGCCTTCCACACGGGCTTTCAACCTCTGCAACGCCGCCCTTTTCATCGGTTGGGTGAAGCCTCTGGAGCGATGGGCCACGCAGCGCGTGGGCAAACCGGCAGGAACAGCGACGAGAAGCAAAAGCGAACTGCGCTTCATCACCAAAGGCCTGCTCGACACGCCGGAAGAATCGGTCATGGAAGCCCGCAAGGAAATCATCAACTACACCGACACCGTGACCCAGATGTTCACCCAGACGCGCTACCTCTTCTCGGCCGACAACGAAACGGACTTCAAGAACATCTTCACGCTGGTGGAGCACTACGAGGAAATCAGCGACGAGATGGAAACGGACATCGCCAACTACCTGAACCGCATCACGGCGGAAGAGGACGTGCCCGAAAGCCTGAGGCCCGTCATCTGCGGCATGCTGCGCGCGAACTGGCGGAGATAGAGAGCATCGGGGACAGCTGCCACCACATCGCCCCCACGGCACGGCGCAACTTCTACAGCAGCCAGCCCCTGACCGAGGCCCAACTGGAACACATCCACCAGATGTTCCAGCTCACCGAACAGGCCCTGGAGCAGATGCGCACCCTGCTCTTCGCCCGGAAACCGCCGCGCGAATGCCCCACCGCCTATTACATAGAAAAGGAAATCAACAACTACCGCAACCAACTGCGCAATCTCAACTTCGCCGACGTGAACCGCGGACGGTACAGCTACCAGACCGGGGCCATGTACATGGATGTCATCAACGAATGCGAACAGCTCTCCGACTGCATCATCAACGTGACGGAAGCCCGGATGGAATCGCAAGGAGGATAAAGACATGCAACCGACAAGCTCCATGAAAAGAAAGATGCTCCTGCTATGCCTGACCGTGCTTCTGACAGGACTGACGGGTTGCCGCGACCGTGCCGACCAACCGGAACTGTACGGTCTGCCGGGCGTGTGGACGCTCTCCAAGATTTCTTTCCCCGGCCAAGACTACGAGCGGACTTATCCGAGAGAAGGCATGACGTATTGCCGCATCTTCGGTCGCGACACCACCTATTACGACTGCCAGTTGCTCTCCACGCCTTCCGGCATCGTCATCATCCCCGCCGCAAAAAGGGCGACTTTGACATCATCTACAAAGGCAACCATGAGTTCCTGTACTTCGAGGACGGCTTCCGGCGACCGCTGACCTTTCCGGACGACACCACCTTGGTGATACAGCAACGCGGACGGATCCATACCTTCCATCGCAACCGCCACATGACCGAGAACCGCATGAAGGAAATCCGCGACATCATCGCGGGAGACAGCCTGAACGCCAACGGGGAAGTGATGCGCTACGTCCTCTCCACCTCCGAGCGTAGCTGCAAGCCACGAACCACCGGCTCACTTTTCTGCTCTCCGCCTTGGTGATGGCCGTATGCCTCATCCTGTACTACCTGCGTCGGCTGTCGCGCCACAAACGGCAAGTCGAGCAACAGCTGGCCCAGATTACGGAAGAGCAGGCCGCCAGGCTGCCCATCGTGGCGAAAGCCTTCAAGCAGGCAGAAGAGGACTTCTTCCAATCCGACTATTTCCGCCGCCTGCGGCAGCGCATTGCCGCGGGAGAAACGCTCAAACCCGGAGATTGGGATGAGATGGAACGGGAAATCAGGCCGGTGTATCCCGACTTCGCCCGCCGCCTGTCCGGCTTGTGCAAGATGTCCACCGTGGAACGCCAAGTCTGCCTGCTCATCAAGCTCCGCTTCTCCCCGTCCGAGATGGCCGGCGTGCTCTGCAAGGACATCAGCACCGTCAGCAGCATCCGCAGCCGGCTATATAAAAAGGTGTTCCAACAAAAAGGCGGAGCGAAGGAGTGGGACGAGTTCATCCTCTCATTATAAGCTCATTAACGACGTTTGCAAACTATTTGCAAACTCTCTTTCCTTCCCCGTAGTACGGCACTGCAACAAATGCCAAGCTTTTGCCAACCCGCATTCTTGGATGGAACCGCTTCATGGAATAGATTTGCAATACATTCAAAAGAAAGCACCCATGAAGCACTTGACAGCACTTCTGTTATTGTCCCTGCTGTTCACCCTGAAAGGGATGGCGCAAGGCATCATCGTCCAAGGAGCAGTGCGCGACGCCTTTGACGACACGGCACTCGAAGGCGCGCACGTGCACATCCTGGACGGCGACAGCAACGTCGTGGCGCGCACCGCCGCCACCGTCCCTTATACCACCGTGCGGTCCGGAAACACTGCCCATAGCTATAAAGACCCCACCCGGGGCGCCGTCTTCGAATGTACGGTGCCGAAGGGAGGGGATTACACCGTGGTGGCCAGCATGGTGGGGTATGAAACCAGGCGGAAGCCGTTCCACGTGCCGCAGAGATACAGGAAGAGACTGGACGTCGGGGACATCTACCTGATTCCGCAACCGTCGCGCCTTGACGAGGTGACGGTGACGGCCACCAAACTGAAGATGTACTACAACGGGGACACGCTCGTCTACAACGCCGACGCCTTTGTGCTGGACCAACGGAACGTGCTGGAGGACCTCGTCAAGATGCTGCCGGGAGTGGAACTGCGCGACGGAAGGGTGTTCGCCAACGGCAGGTTCGTCGAGAGCATCATCATCAGCGGGAAGGACGTCATGCCGGGCAACCCTGCGGCACTCATGAAGATGCTCCCCGCCTACATCGTGGACAAGCTGAAGTTCTACGACCGGCAGGGAGAAGAGAGCAAGACGACGGGAAAGGACATGCTCGACGCCAGCTACGTGATGGACGTGTGCCTCAAGCGGGACTATCATGCCGCATGGCTCGGTAACGTGCAGGCCGGAGGCGGCACCGAGAAGCGGTGGGAAGGAATGGGGTTTCTCATGCGCTTCGACGACCGGCAGTATTTCAGCGTCAGTGCCGACGCCAACAACATCAGCCGCGAGCGCGAGAGTACGGACATTTGCACCATAGTAACCCCGTATGACGACCGGGAACTGACCAACCGGCAAGTGAACTTCAACTACTCTTACCACGCCACCGAGAAACTGCAGTTCAAAGCGGGCGGCTTCGCCAAAAGGCAGGATGACGGCCAAGAGGTGGAAGAAAAGCAGAAGCTGGCCCTCTCCGGCGGAACGGGCATGTACAGGCTGCACGGCCGGACTGGCGACAGGACCTCCCGCTCATACGGAGGCAACATGTCGTTCTCCCTGCGCCCGCGGAAGGGATGGTACGGCAGCCTCGCGTATTCCTTCCAATACGGCAAGGACACGGACAACGGCGAAGAGCGCACCATGACCGCCTCGCGCGACATCGACATGGCCGACCCGGCATGGCTGCAACCGGACGGACTGATGGAAGCGGCCCGCCATCCCGAAGGAATCACCAACGTCAACCTTGAGGGGAATGCCTCGTCCCGACATGCCTACACCCACAACGCCGGGACGGAATGGCACGTTGCCCTGGGCGGCAACCTGCTGAAGCTGAAAGCCGGCTACGCCCTGCGGCGCGACGACGGAGAGAACCGCCGCCAATATGCCGGCCGCGTGTTCGACGAAGGCACGACGACCGAGCGCAAGGACCTCCAGGACACGCGGATGGAGGAAGCCCGCACGACGGTGGTGGCCGAATACCCCATCAACTATGTGGAGAACGACCAAAGGCTGGGCATACTCAGGCCCTACTACTCCTTCATGCACGAAGACGGGCACGACGACCGCGCGCTCTTCCTGCTCGAGCCCCGCGACGGGAACGGGGAAACCCGCCTCGTGGACGTGGCCAACAGCCGGAACATCAGGAAGCAACTGGACACGCACACATGGGGAGTGGACTGGTCGCATGAAATGCAGCTGCGCAACAAGGGCTGGCTGGCTTTCAACGCCCAGCTGCCCGTCAAGGCACAAGGGGTGGACGCGCGACTCGAACACGGGACGGCGCCCGACCGGCAGCGCAAGCGCTACCTGCTCTTCTCGCCCGCTATAGAGATGAAATGGCATCCGGCGGCGGACGACAGGAGGGGAAACAAGACAGAACTGAGCCTGAAAGGATGGTGCAGCCAGACGCCCCCCGACGCCATACACCTGCTGAACCAGACCGACACCTCCGACCCGCTGGACACGTATGTGGGAAATCCCGCGTTGCGGAAACAGACCGACATGGGGCTCACATTGGGATTGCGCCACTACTTCGAACGCCGCAAGCACAGCGCCTATGCCACGCTGGGCGGCACAAAGACCCGGGACGCCATCGGCGTGCGCTCGGCCTACGACGCCCAGAGCGGACTGAGGACCTTCATGCCCGTCAACACGGACGGGGGACACAAGGTCTCCGTGGAATGCGGATACAACCTGCCCCTCACCGCCGCCCAGACCTGCTGGCTCAACCTGTCGGCCAGATCAAGCCACACACGCTGTGCCAACCTGACGGTGGAGGGAGGCGGCGACATGGGAACCGCCTACATGCGGCTCTACGACTACCGCGCCCGGGCCAACCTGCGGTGGAACACGGCCAACCGGAAGGCGGAAGTGTCCTACACCGTCACCTACGGCGGCAACGGCATCCTGTCCGCGACAGCCCCCGATGACAAGGTGCAGGACCTGGGCAACCACCTGGCCATGACCTTCCGCCTGCCCGCCGACATCAACGTCTCCGCCAACTGCAACGTCGTCTCGCGCTTTGGATATTCCATGGCGTCGCTGAACAAGACGCTCGTGCTCACCGACGCACAGGTGTCCAAGTCGGTCTGCAAGGGAAAGCTGGAGTTGACCCTTTCCGCCGTGGACATTTTCCACCAACGGCAACACGTGCGCTTCGTCATGGACGCGGAGGGCCACACGGAAACGGTCGCCAAACGCTACGTCCCCGCCTATGTCCTGGCCACTCTAAGATACCAATGGTCGTACACTCCCAAAGAAAAAGACACTATGAAACCGTCTCGCCCTTATCCAAACCACCGGCAGGGCTGCGCCCCCAGAGCGACACTTTTGTGTAAAAAACGCCCTGCCATGAAAGAAATACACTTTTGTGTCGGGCCTTTTAAAGACACTTGTCTTACATTTGCCCATGCAACGGGCCTGCGGATGATGAAAGAAATACATATAATATTAATCTTTAAACACAAGACCATGAACAAGATGAAGAAACTCTGGTGGGCGATGTTCGTGCTCTGCTTCTGCTGCATAGGGGCATCCGCGCAGAAGACCATCGACGTAACGGGCGACATCATGGACGAATATTTGAATATGCCACTCAAGGACGTGAAGATTTCCCTGCTGAACCCGGACAGCACCGTGGTGGTAGACTCGGCAACCACCACCTATGTGACGGGCACGAACGGGAAGCTGTTGCAGGTGGTGTACAACATTCCCGTGAAGGCGGAAGAGCGCGACTTCCTGATAAGGGCCACACGCCCCGGATACAACGAGGTATGGCAACCGATTACAGTACGCCATGTCGACTTAATCAGTGCAGTCCGCGTTCCGACCATCAAGATACGAAAGGAAATGAGTCTGGCGCTCAGTGAGGTGAAAGTGACGGCCACAAAGGTGAAGATGTACTACAAGGGCGACACGCTGGTGTGATGCCGATGCGTTCAAGCTTCCCGACGGTTCCATGCTCGACGCCCTCATCCGGCAGCTTCCGGGCGTGACGCTGAACGATGCCGGGGAGATTTTCGTGAACGGGCGCAAGGTGGACGAACTGCTGCTCGGCTCGCGCACCTTCTTCCGGGGCAACAAGAAAGTACTGATGGAGAACCTGCCGTACTATACGGTGAAAGACTTGAAGGTTTAAGTGAGAAGCAGACTGACATGAGCGAGGCGCTGGGCTACGACGTGGAGCCGCGCCGCTACGTGATGGACGTGAACCTACGGCCGGAATACAGCCAAGGCTACATCGCCAATGTGGAGGCGGCCGGGGGAACGGAAGAGCGCTACCTGGGCCGGGCCTTCCTGCTGGGATTCACCGACCGATGGCGGTATTCGTTGCTGGCCAATCTGAACAACGTGAACGAGACACGCCATGTGGGAGAACAGGGGCACTGGACACCGGCCCGCATGCCGCAGTCCATGATTACCACCCGTAGTGTGGCCACGGACTTGGATTACCAATCGGCGGACAAGCAACTGAGCAATAACCTGAGCGCCAGTTTCACCTCCACAACCAACCGGCAGCAGACGAACCGGCGCTACGAGCAGTTCCTCGAAGGGAGCAAGCCGACTTCTTTTACAGCATCGGCGAACCGGTCGGGCAGCCAACAATATAATATAAAGAATGACTTGGTATTGAAGAAACCGTGCTATATCAATGTAGAAGCGGACTTCAACTATTTCAAACACGATGGCTCGTTCCGTTCGGCCTTTGAACAGTGGGACGACTCCCTGACAGCCTCCATGCGCACCGTAGGAATGAGCGAAGGACGAAACGTGGACGGAAACTGACCTTTAGCACAGCATTCAATGTTGGGAAAAAAGGCCGAAAACTGCGAAGGCGGGAATTGCAACAATGAACAGCAACGAATGTCATTACAGATGGATTTATACTACAAGGACGAATGTTCGGAACAAGCCAGCCGTTATGACACCCGTCAGTTGGCCTTGTCTTCGCGGGAACTGCAACATAACGCCAATGACTACAGAAACAGGGAAATGTATGGCGTAGTCCTGGCAAACTATTTTACGCGTATCTACAACCAGACGGGACTGCAAATCGGTTGGACGTCTTACTACTTATCAAGAGATGGACGGGACTATCTTTACCATCCGGACACATTGATGCTTGCTTCCCAGATTGACGCGCTGACCGCCATAACCGACCCGGACAATTCATACGACAGCCGATTCAGCCGTGTGCACAATGAATTAGGAATCACTTTGTTTAAGGACGCATCCTACAAGATCAGTCCGAATTTTCCCATGAACATTAGCTATAGGACATTCGAACTTGGTGTTCATTTGCCGGCAGCCAGCCTGAAACTCGACTACCAGCGCGGCAGCTTGGACACGCTGGTTCACCGGACCCGTGTGTTTGCCAATCCGTTCCTGTCCTACCGCTACATGTCGAAGGATGGTAAACGGGACTTCCGGGTTTATGCCAGGCATTCGCGCGAAATGCCCAGCCTGTA
>VOFD01001514.1_pt1 | contig 19474 bp, 14 predicted proteins | sample 5384101 | NCBI WGS metagenome assembly VOFD01 (sample SAMN12384723, study PRJNA508395) | human gut metagenome | isolation source: healthy gut C | host: Homo sapiens
TTGTTCACCTTAACGGCTTTCATCAGGATAGAAACACCTACCATGATTTCTTCGGCATGCTCCAGCATCAACTGGTGGTCGGCAGTAAGGTACGGCTCGCACTCCACGGCATTGATTATGACACATTCCGCCTTGAATGCAGGCGGTGGGCACAACTTCACCTGTGTAGGAAAACAAGCGCCTCCCAAACCTACGATACCGGCATCCGCAATCTTCTTCACGATTTCCTCGGCTGTGAGATTGCACTCTTTTACCAATGTATCGGTACGGTCTATGGTCTCTTCCCACTCATCCCCTCTACATCAATGAATACAGCCGGTTTGGCGTATCCGCTGGCATCGACGATAGTGTCGATTTTTGCGACCTTTCCGCTGACAGACGAATGGATAGCCGCTGATACGAAACCGCCGGGTTCGGCAATTTTTGTACCTACTTTCACAACATCACCTTTAGCAACGATAGGCTTTGCAGGAGCGCCGATATGCTGGCTCAACAAGATAACGGCTTTTGCCGGAATCTCTGCCTGTACGATAGGCTGATGTGCTGAAAGTTTATTTTCGTGTGGATGAACTCCACCGATTGAAAATGTCTTCAACATACAATTCTGTATTTTTAGTCGTTTAATTTCTTTTAATATTATGCTTCAGTTTTCGGGTTTCCGGAGCAGCAGTTTCAGAAGCTTTGGAAGTTTCCGCTGTTTTTTAGGAGCTTCTGCGGGCTTTGCAGGAGTTTCCACCGGCTTCTTCGCAGCTTCCGCAACTTTCTTCACCGGCTCTGCAGCCTTGGAAGCAACAGCCTCTCCTTCCGCTTTCGGTTTACGCGGCGGGAAATTGAGGGCATCGTACCTTGCGGACAAACTTCTTCGCATTTACGGCAAGACTTACATTTGTTCGGGTCGATGTATGCCAAATTGTTCTCCAGCGTAATTGCCTCGAACGGACATACCTTTACACACTTGCCACAGCCGATGCAGGCTACGGTACAGGCCTTACGGGCTACAGCACCCTTATCCTTGTTGACGCACTGCACATAAACGCGGCGGGATTTCTTGCCTTGCGGACGGATTTCGATAATATTTCTCGGACAAGCCTTGGCACATGCGCCGCAAGCAGTACACTTGCTTTCGTCCACCTCGGGAAGCCCGGTTTCGGGATTCATGCGGATAGCACCGAACTGGCAGGCAGACACACAGTCGCCACATCCCAAACAGCCAAAGCTGCATCCCGTTTCGCCCCCGTAAAGAGAAGCTGCGATAGCACAGCTCTTCGCACCGTCGTATTGATTGACACGAGGGCGGTTGGCACACGTTCCGTTACATCTTACCACTGCAACCATCGGTTCGGCAGCAGCAGCATCCAATCCCAGGATTTCGGCAACTTTCGTCATGACAGGCTGTCCGCCCACCGGACAAAGTTTACCTTCCAACGAACCTGCCTTGACGCAAGCATCGGCAAATCCGCTACAACCCGGGTAACCACATCCACCGCAGTTTGCCTGAGGCAGCACGGCTGCCACTTGTGCAATTCGCGGATCTTCATACACGGCAAATTTCTTGGAAGCCACGTAAAGAATAACCGCCGCAACCAGCGCTATGGCCCCCAATGAAATTACTGCAATCAGAATTACATTCATAAATTAGTTGTTTATTAATTATTTGTTTTATGTATTAGTTAGTTCATCGGTTTAATCGAGAAAGAGAACTTCTTTCCCAATCGCGACTTGTTCAGCCACAATATATAATAATAAGGTATAAGGAGCCCTAACGAACACAGTGCAGAGACCAGCTCGTCGTGCCACATAGCCATAAAAGCAAAAAGGGAAAAGATTAAAACAAGAAAAGGAAACACAAACGCAAGCAAAACCGCCATTACCCCCATAGACAATTCTCCGACAACCCATACACGGTCGCCGGGCTGATAAGAAGAACTTTCATCTATAACATCGATAAGCTTTTCTTTTGTATCGGCAGAACTGCAATGTCCCTTGATACTGCATGAAGCACATGCTGAAGTTTGAACAATCCTCACCTGAAGATGAGTGCCGTTTATGTTTTCCACAATCCCCTGATGTCTTATAGTATCCGCCATTTTGCAAAGTGTGCATTACAAATCGCGGCAAATTTACGCATTATTTGCGAACTGCAAGGGATTAGAGTGCTTTTTCTGTGTACGTAAACGCTCTTTTTCCTATTTTTCGCAGTTTTTCGCTATTTTTTCTTCTGAAAAACAAAAAAGAGCGCCCCGCTGTCAGCGGAGCGCCCCCTTTAATCATTCGCAACAGATATGGTTACCATTTGTAATTGATACCGAAGCTCAACAATTCCTTCACCTGGAAATAGCTGTCGCCTTTCGGTCGGTTTGGCACTGTCATCAAAACGGGCATGCACATAAAGTTTGGTGGAGAGATAACGGTTCAGCACAAAATTAATGGTGTTTTCCCATTCAATACGTGTCCACTCGTAACTGGTCTGGAAGTCCAACCGTGAATCCAGAACGATAGAAGGTATGATAGTCCACGAAAGCGTAGGCTGTATTTGAGAACCGAAATTATGCTTGACGCACTTACCCTCGTCCAGGCCGAACTTCACTTCGTCCACCTCTTTATTGCCCACATAGCGCAACATATAGGTCAGCGGAGCGATAAAAACAGACAAGTTAAACTTTTCTTTTTTCAGCTTATAGTCCATACCGATACTGGACGACCAATCTGCGGGTGCAAAGAATGCTGAGACCAGCTCTTCGCTATTCGCCTTGTAACTATGGCAAAACTGTGTTTTAAATTCCGTAGTAATAGTATAATACCACTTGGATGCAGCCTGAATACCCAATTTGCTATAAGGCGGAACTGGTCGGTACTTACCAGGTAATCGTGGAACTCATCGGAAGGAGCTGAGTTGAAACCGAACTTGGCATCCAGCATATTCTCCCACTGGAGTTTCTCCCTATCGTTATAGTTGGCAAACAACTGCAGGTTGGCAAGCAAGGAGTTCGTACTTTCACCGCCCTTATACCAGTTGTCGGAAATATAGTTTTGCGTAATCTGCAACGAACCGTTTCCACCGGTCACCCACCAGTTGGGCTTTTTGTATCACGACTTCCGCCTCTTCTTTCACTCTTGCCATGTTCTCCTGGGCAAAGAGTTTCACCACGGAAGGCTTGGAAGAGATTTCCTTTTCGATATTGTCCTTGAAAAGTTTTTTCTTTTTAATCTCTTTCTCGGTCATTACCACCAAGTCCGGACGATTGACGTACGTATTCATCATCACACGGTCCACAACCCTATTCGCATTCTCTTTCGACAAGAAGCTCAATGTATCGAACGGCAAGAGCTCTTTCGTCATCGCAGGTACAGTATCCGGCTTCTGGAAAGTCCAGCCAACCTGCGACAGGCGTTCCATAGGAGCATAATAATAAGTGGTGGGAACAAACATACGGTAATAGTCCGGATTGTATGCAATATACCGTTCGGGAGTAGCCGGATCGTTCAAATAATCCAACACCCCGAAATATTTTTCATACAGCACAGAGACTGTATCCAACCGGTACCCGTTATCGCAGGGTTTCAGTTTCAATATCCAATTCTGGCTCCAAATACCCGACAATGTATCCGCATTCTCCGTTGCAGCCCGCTTTCTTGTACTCTTTGCAGCATTCTGGGCTATCACCGGAAAAGAAAGCAGTGCGGCAACCAATCCTATTAAAAAACGTCTATTCCTCATACTTTTCTTAAAATCTATATTTGAACGCAAAATTAAATCAAAATGTTCAGATTACAAAAGGTGGAAAGTGAAAGTTTATCAGAACCTTATTACGCACAGATATTCCACTTTTTATAATTGTTTTCACCAAACTGTTATGTACTTCCTCTTTTTTTTCATAATTTTGCGCTTTAATTTTTAGAGAAAACATTTAAAAACAGTATAGCTGTGGGAGAAACAAAGTATATTTTCGTCACCGGTGGCGTTGCCTCTTCATTGGGCAAAGGTATTATTTCGTCATCCATCGGTAAATTACTGCAAGCAAGAGGTTATAAAGTAACAATTCAGAAGTTCGACCCGTATATCAATATCGACCCGGGTACGCTGAACCCTTATGAACACGGTGAATGCTATGTAACGGTAGACGGCCATGAAGCCGATCTCGACCTGGGACACTACGAACGCTTCCTGGGTATCCAGACCACAAAGGCCAACAATATTACAACCGGACGTATCTACAAAAGCGTTATCGACAAAGAGCGCCGTGGTGATTATCTGGGAAAGACCATTCAGGTTATCCCTCACATCACGGATGAAATCAAGCGTAATGTAAAGCTGTTGGGCAACAAATATAAATTCGATTTCGTAATTACCGAAATCGGTGGTACGGTAGGCGACATCGAGTCTCTTCCGTACTTGGAAAGCATCCGCCAGTTGAAATGGGAGTTGGGTAAAGACGCCTTGTGCGTACACCTTACTTATGTACCCTATCTTGCAGCAGCCGGCGAATTGAAAACCAAACCGACCCAGCACTCCGTAAAAGAGTTGCAAAGCGCCGGTATCCAGCCCGATGTGCTGGTACTCCGCACGGAACATGAGTTGAGCAGTACCTTGCGCAAGAAAGTGGCCCTTTTCTGCAATGTAGACGAAAAAGCCGTTGTACAGAGCATCGATGCACCTACCATCTACGAAGTGCCTATTCTGATGCAGGCTCAGAAACTGGACGAAACTATCCTGAAGAAAATGGGACTTCCCGTGGGCGATACTCCGGGGCTGGGTCCGTGGCGCGCTTTCCTCGAACGCCGTCACAAGGCAGAAACGACCGAACCGGTACACATCGCACTGGTGGGCAAGTACGATTTGCAGGATGCCTACAAATCCATCCGCGAAGCCCTTTCACAAGCCGGAACATACAATGACCGCAAGGTATCCGTAGATTTCGTAAACAGCGAGAAGCTGACGGACGAAAACGTAGCGGAAGCATTGAAAGGCATGTCGGGCGTTCTCATCGGACCGGGCTTCGGCGAACGTGGCATTGCCGGAAAGTTCGTAGCCATCAAATATGCGCGTACACACGATATTCCGACATTCGGTATCTGCCTGGGTATGCAATGCATTGCCATTGAATTTGCCCGCAACGTACTGGGATACACAGATGCCAATTCGCGCGAAATGGATGAAAAGACACCGCACAACGTTATCGACATCATGGAAGAGCAGAAGTCCATTACCAATATGGGCGGCACGATGCGTCTGGGCGCTTACGAATGCGTATTGAAAGAAGGCAGCAAAGCCTACGAGGCCTATGGCACGGAACACATACAGGAGCGCCACCGCCACCGCTATGAGTTCAACAACGCATATAAGGCAGAGTATGAAGCGGCCGGCATGCAGTGTACGGGCATCAATCCGGAATCGGACCTGGTGGAGATAGTAGAGATACCCGCCCTGAAATGGTTTGTCGGAACCCAGTTCCACCCGGAATACAGCAGTACCGTACTGAAACCGCATCCGCTATTTGTAGCTTTCGTAAAGGCTGCGATTGAAAACGAAACAAAGTAATCATCACTAATTAATAATTGAAAATTCATATTTGATTAAATGGATAAAAACACCATCACAGGCCTTGTCTTGATAGCAATCCTGTTAGTCGGATTCAGCTTTCTGAGCCGTCCGAGCAAGGAGCAATTGGCTGCACAGCAACGCTATTACGACTCCATAGCCCAAGTACAACAACGCGAAGCTGACCTGAAAGCAAAGGCGGAAGCTGCCTTGGCCAATGATAAGGAGGAACAGACGGCAGACTCTACCGCTCTCTTCTTCAACGCTCTTCAGGGAACCGACTCACAGGTTACAATACAAAACAATCTGGCAGAGCTGACAGTTGCCACCAAGGGCGGACGTATTTCGTCAGCTACGTTGAAAGAGTATATGGGACAGGACAAAAAGACACCTGTTACCCTATTCAGCGGTAACGATGCTTCCATGAACTTCCTTTTCTACAACAAGAAGGAAACCATACAGACGGAAAACTACTATTTTTCGGTGGTGAACCGTACGGACAGCACCGTAACCATGCGTTTGGCGGCAGACAGCGCCAGCTATATCGACTTTAAGTATGCCATGCACAATGACACCTATCTGGTAGACTTTACAATCGACGCCGTAGGTATGGCAAACAAGCTGGCAAACACCGACTATGTAGACATCGAATGGTCGCAGCGTGCACGTCAGATAGAAAAGGGATATACGTATGAGAACCGCCTGGCGGAGTTGACCTATAAAATTACCGGAGACGGAACCGATTACCTGTCTGCCGGCAAGAACGATGAGAAAGAAGTGGCAGAACGCCTGGACTGGATTGCTTTCAAGAACCAGTTCTTCTCTTCCGTATTCCTCGCCGATGCCAACTTTGAGAAGACGAAGCTGAACTCAAAGCTGGAGACACAGGGAAGCGGCTACATCAAGGATTACTCTGCCGAAATGAGCACTGCTTTCGACCCGACCGGCAAGACTCCGACGCAACTGTTCTTCTACTTCGGTCCCAACCACTACAAAACGCTGACCGCGCTCGATAAAGGACGCGAGAACAAGTGGGAGCTCAACCGCCTGGTATATCTGGGCTGGCCGTTAATCCGCTGGATAAACAAATGGTTCACCATCAACATCTTCGACTGGCTGTCCAGCTGGGGATTGAGCATGGGTATCGTATTGTTACTGATGACGTTGATTGTAAAAGCAGTGGTATTTCCCGCAACTTGGAAAACGTACATCTCCTCTGCCAAAATGCGTGTACTGAAACCGAAAATAGACGAAATAGGCAAGAAGTATCCCAAGCAGGAAGATGCCATGAAGAAACAGCAGGAAGTGATGGCGCTTTACAGCCAATACGGCGTGAGTCCGATGGGCGGCTGTCTGCCGATGCTGATTCAGTTCCCCATTCTAATGGCATTGTTTATGTTCGTGCCGAGTGCCATCGAGCTGCGCCAGCAAAGTTTCTTGTGGGCCGATGACTTGTCCACGTACGATGCGTTCATCAATTTCCCGTTCCATATTCCGTTCCTGGGCAGTCACCTCAGCCTTTTCTGCCTGCTGATGACAGTAACGAATATCCTGAACACCAAATTTATGATGCAGCAGCAGGACACTGGCGCCAACCCGCAAATGGCAGCCATGAAATGGATGTCGTACCTGATGCCCGTTATGTTCCTGTTTATATTGAACGACTATCCTTCGGGACTGAACTACTACTACTTCATTTCGACGCTTGTCAGTGTGGTAACTACCATCATCATGCGCAAAATGACGAATGAGGAAGCGCTTCTGGCACAACTGGAAGCGAACAGGAAAGACCCGAAGAAAATGAAAAAGACCGGCTTCGCTGCCCGCCTTGAAGCTATGCAGAAGCAACAGGAGCAGATGATGAAAGAAAAGCAGAACAGGAAATAAACTTCCGTTCAAGATATTTTTTCAGAAGGAAGCCGGACAATGCACTTTGCCCGGCTTCCTTTTCCTTTTTTCGAGTATATCAGTCTCCCCCAAAAAAGAGTTATCGAATGTATCCCAAAAACCTATTTATCGAATATGCAGACTAAATACACCTACAAAGAAATCTGGCTTATAGCCTACCCTATTCTCATCAGCCTGCTCATGGAGCAGATGATCGGCATGACAGACACTGCCTTCCTGGGACGCGTGGGCGAGATAGAATTAGGAGCATCCGCCATTGCAGGTATCTTCTACATAGTAATGTTCATGGTGGCATTCGGTTTCAGTATCGGAGCGCAAATTCTGATAGCACGGCGCAACGGCGAACAGCAATATAAAGAGATAGGCAACCTCTTCTACCAGGGAGTCTATTTCCAGTTGGGAATGGCAGCGGTTATGTTTGCCCTCTGTTACAGCTTCGCTCCGGTGATATTGAAACGGCTTGTCTCTTCCCAGCACATCTACGATGCGGCAATGAGCTACCTCAACTGGCGTGTCTTCGGATTCTTTTTCTCCTTTACGGCAGTGATGTTCCGTGCGTTCTTTCTGGGAACGACACAGACCAAAACGCTGACGCTGAACTCAATCGTCATGGTATTGAGCAATGTCGTATTCAACTACATCCTGATATTCGGAAAATTCGGAGTGCCGCAGCTCGGCATTGCCGGAGCCGCCATAGGCTCGTCGTTGGCGGAATTGGTGTCATTGATATTCTTCATCCTCTACACCCGTCACCGTATCGACATCCGCAAGTACGGACTGGACAAAATACCGGGTATCCGCTGGAACATACTCAAACGCATGCTCAACGTCTCTTTCTGGACGATGGTACAGAATTTCCTGTCACTCTCCACGTGGTTCCTGCTCTTCCTTTACGTAGAGCATCTGGGAGAACGTTCGCTGGCTGTTACCAACATCATCCGCAACGTATCGGGCATAATGTTCATGGTTATGATGGCATTCGCTTCAACCTGCGGATCGCTTGTCAGCAACCTTATCGGAGCAGGACACACCGACTGCGTGCCCGGTACGATACGGCAGCATATCCGCATAGCCTATGCGTTCGTGTTGCCGCTTGCCGTGTTCTTTGCGCTGTGCCCCAAGCTGATACTGAGCGTGTACACGGATATGCTGGAACTGCAAGAGGCAGCCGTTCCCTCGCTTTGGGTACTTTGCTCCGCCTATCTGTTCCTCGTACCCGCCAACGTCTATTTCCAGTCCGTATCGGGAACCGGAAACACACGTACTGCCCTGGCCCTGGAGATGATAACACTGGTGGTTTATACCTGCTACATCACATACATCGTAGCTTATCTGAAACTGGACGTGGCATTTGCATGGACATCGGAAATTGTTTATTCCGTAGGAATCCTGGTACTTTGCTATTTCTACATGAAGAAAGGGAAATGGAGTCTGAAGAAAATTTAAATTAATTTCCTATCTTCGTTACCGAAATAAATCTTCAAACATATATGAAACAATCAAACCTATTATTTATGTCGGCAGCAATGATGTTGGCATCCTGCGGCGGAACCAGAGACGCAGGACAGAACGGAACGCTTATCGAAAGATCGGATATAAAGATTGAAGGTAAGCGCATGACGCCCGAAGCGCTTTGGGCAATGGGCCGTATCGGCAGCGTAGCCGTATCGCCCGACGAGAAACAGATTGCTTACTCGGTAGCCTATTACAGCGTACCGGAAAACAAGAGCAACAACGAGTTGTTTGTCATGAATGCCGATGGCAGCAGCAACAGACAAATCACCCGCGACAGCTGGCAGGAAAGCCAACCCGTCTGGATTAAAGACGGCAAGAAAATCGCTTTCCTCTGCAACGAAAGCGGCAGCAGCCAGGTGTGGGAGATGAACCCGGACGGTACGGAACGCAAACAGCTCACCCGGTACGAGGGAGACATCGAAGGATTCGCTTTCTCGCCCGACGGCAAGAAGCTGCTTTTCATTGCGCAGGTAAAAACCGTGCAGAGCACCGCCGACAAGCATCCCGACCTGCCCAAGGCAACCGGTATCATCGTTACCGACTTGATGTACAAGCATTGGGACGAATGGGTGACAACCGCTCCGCATCCCTTCGTTGCAGACTTCGACGGCAACGGCATCAGCAACGTACAGGATATTCTGGACGGCGAACCCTACGAAAGCCCGATGAAGCCCTGGGGCGGTATCGAGCAACTGGCCTGGAACCCTGCTTCGGACAAAGTGGCCTATACCTGCCGCAAAAAAGACGGGACTGGCCTATGCCGTCTCCACCAATTCCGATATTTACATCTATGACCTTGCCACCGGGAAAACGGAAAACATCACCGAAGAGAACAAAGGGTACGATACCAATCCCCAATATTCGCCCGACGGCAAGTACATAGCCTGGCAGAGCATGGAACGCGACGGCTACGAGGCAGACCTCAACCGCCTGTTCGTCATGAACCTTGCAACCGGAGAGAAGCGTTTCGTAAGCCGCGCGCTTCTGAATCCAACGTAGATGCTTTCTTGTGGAACAAAGACTCGCAAAGCATATACTTCATCGGCGTATGGCACGGTGAAACGCAGATTTACAACATCGGTCTTGCCGACAATGACAGTCTGAACCGGCTTACCGACGGCATGCACGACTACGCCTCTCTCGCCCTTTGCGGTGACAAGCTCATTGCCAAGCGCCACTCCATGAGTATGGGAGATGAGATATATGCCGTAAACAACACACGCAGCGGCAATGCTTTTGCCAAGGCCGAGCAACTAACATTCGAGAACAAGCAAATCTACGACCAACTGGAGATGGGTAAAGTAGAGGCCCGCTGGATGACGACCACCGACGGCAAGCAAATGCTGACCTGGGTTATCTACCCGCCCCAATTCGACCCGAACAAGAAGTACCCCACCCTGCTCTTCTGCGAGGGAGGGCCTCAAAGCCCCGTCAGCCAGTTCTGGAGCTATCGCTGGAATTTCCAGATTATGGCTGCCAACGACTATATCATCGTAGCCCCCAACCGCCGCGGTCTTCCGGGCTTCGGTGTAGAGTGGAATGAAGCCATCAGCGGCGATTACGGCGGCCAGTGCATGAAAGACTACTTCACAGCCATCGACGAAATGGCAAAAGAACCGTTTGTCGACAAAGACCGCCTGGGTTGTGTAGGCGCCAGCTTCGGAGGCTTCTCCGTTTATTGGCTTGCCGGACACCACAATAAGCGCTTCAAAGCATTCATCGCTCACTGCGGTATCTTCAATATGGAAATGCAGTATCTGGAGACAGAAGAAAAATGGTTTGCCAACTGGGATATGGGCGGCGCATACTGGGGAAAAGGACAACGCCACAGCCCAACGTACATTTGCCAACTCCCCCCACCTCTTCGTAGATAAATGGGACACCCCTATCCTCTGCATTCATGGCGAAAAGGATTTCCGCATCCTTGCCAACCAGGCAATGGCTGCCTTTGACGCCGCCGTAATGCGCGGTGTTCCTGCCGAACTGCTTATCTATCCCGATGAGAACCACTGGGTGCTGAAACCGCAAAACGGCGTTCTGTGGCAGCGCACATTCTTTGAATGGCTGGATAAGTGGCTGAAGCCTGCAAAACAATAAAGAAAGCAGATAAAAAAGAATATGAAAAAAGAAAGCCGGCACATCGTTGCAGTGATGTTGCCGGCTTCTTTTTTTCTATGTCATGCCTCCGCTTGTCAGACCAGCACGCCCAATATCGGGAATGTCGCTCCCTGCATTGCGAAGCAGATGCCAAAGACACATGCACTTACAATCCAAAGAATGACCAATGTCCATTTCAGGCCGGAAACCATAGGCTGCCACTTGAATATCTGGCTGAATATCATCCAAACGAGGCTTACCAACGGAATGCCCACTACCAGGATACCTGCAATATACATCACAATGGCCGATAACGGAGAAGCAGGCAATACTACATTAAAAGTAGGGAACATCGAGATAAGTGCTGCCCCACCGCCGATGGCCACCATTACGGCAGCAAAAAGCAGGGCTACGAACACCACTCCGAACACAAACAGCAGCGGACTGCAGATGATAGCGAATATCACCAGGCAGATTTTAAGGAACAGCCCCACCACCATAACCAGGGCATCGCCCAGTTTCTGCAGGAAAGTGCGAGGCTTGTCGGACCTCATATAATCGTTCACACCGTTTGCCACCTTCTCAAAACCGCCGGTCACCGTCTTACCTATATTATCCACCGTAACCGCCTCGCCCCGCATACTCAGTTTCTCGGCTGCCGTGCGGGCTTCCGGAACGATTATCCAGCAAATGATATAGGCGGGTATCAGGAGCTTGAATCCGAAAATCATGATTATTACAAGCACCAGACGCAACATCGTCACGTCCCAACCCCAATAGGCAGCCAATCCGCTCACCACACCGCCCAACATCTTATCGTCGGGATTGCGATAGAAATGGTGAGACACTTTCTCCGCAGTTGCGGAAGCGCCTGCACCTGTATTGCCGGCATGGTTGCTGCCGTCCCAACTGCCGCTTCCGGAAGCGGCATCTCCTGCATCAGGCTCCAGTTCCTCCGGCTTTCCCATGCGGGCAATCACTTCTTCCACATAGGCAATGGTAATCACCTGCGAACCCGCAGCAAGCTTCTCCGTAAAAAGCTCGGAGATACGGCGTTCAATATCATCGATTATCTCGTCTGCACCGGCTTCCTTACGGAAATGTATCTTCAGGTTGCTTAAATAATTATCCAAAAGGCGGTAGGCATCTTCATCGATATGAAAAACCGTTCCTCCTAAATTTACCGTTAATGTCTTTTTCATCGTTATATGTTTTTTATTTATTCTTTCATTACTCTTCAATAGCCCAACATGCTTCACGCTAATTGTTGGCAATATGATTGACCGTATCGCTCAGTTCGCGCCAGGACACCTCCAGCTCACCCAGAAAAGCTTCTCCTTTTGCGGTCAGCCTATAGTATTTGCGAGGCGGTCCCTGCGTGGACTCTATCCATTCGTAACTCAGCAAATCATCGTTCTTCAAACGGGTGAGCAGCGGATAGAGCGTGCCTTCCACCACAATGAGCCTCGCTTCCTTCAGTTTCTGTATAATATCCGAAGCATAAGCCGGCTCTTTATGGAGCAACAGCATGATACAATATTCAAGCATGCCCTTGCGCATCTGCGACTTTACATTATTAACGTCCATAATTCGTATATGTTATTAAATGGTTTGACTATTTACAACAAAAAATGCCATACCTGCATCCTTTGTATGGCACAAATATATGTATTATCTTAGTACCTTGTATTGCAAAGTACCTTACATTAATATTATTTAAGAGTATATATGACCGGAGAGCAATCCGGGCTGCGCCTGTCGCACCCGCAAAATTCCCGTTGATATGCCACAAATAATTGCAGTTTGGTTTCTGTTTGAAACAAAGTATGCTATATTTGCATCATATTAATATAAACGCAACAAAACATGTTTACCATCAGAAAAGCAACAAGCGCCGATTGCGGGTTAATCCATAAACTCGCCTGGCAGATATTTCCCGAAACTTACAAAGAAATTCTTTCAAAAGAACAAATCGAATATATGATGGAATGGATGTACTCCTTAGAAAGCATCCGCCAACAGATGGAAGAAGAGGGACATGTGTACCTCATTGCCTGTGAGGAGTGCGAAGCGGCGGGTTATGTATCCGTACAGCAACAGGGAAAAGACCTGTTTCACCTGCAAAAGATTTATGTGCTTCCTTATTATCAGGGCGCACACTGCGGGAGTTTCCTGTTTAGCGAAGCTGTGAAATACATCAGGGATGTGCATCCCGCCCCGTGCATCATGGAGCTGAACGTAAACCGCAACAACAAAGCGGTAGGTTTTTACGAGCACATGGGGATGAAGAAATCCAGAGAGGGAGATTTTCCGATAGGAAACGGATATTATATGAACGACTACATCATGCAGTTGAAAATCGAAGAATAAGCAGCGGGCTGCATTATGGAATCCAAAGGGCTACACTACGTTTCCAAAGGGCTACACTACGTTTCCAAAGAGCTACATTACGTTTCTAAAGGGCTACATTATAACTGTAAAGGTCAACTCTGCAATTCCAAAGTTGACCTTTACGTTTTCTCTATTATTTCGCTACTCTCTCCAGCCATTTAACCATTGAGAGCATCACAATCATGGAAGCGCCCGTTGCACCCACGAAAACCAACCAGCATGCCCAGATTGGAACAGTGGTGTAAAGGATACCACCAACGAAAAGCAGCGAATTACCTACTGCCGTTGCAGCCAGCCAGCAACCCTGCATCAGACCCTGCAAATGAGGGGGAGCCACCTTGGACACGAAAGACAGTCCCAGCGGTGAGATGAATAACTCGGCAACCGTAAGGATGAAGTACAAACCTATCATAATCCACGGAGTCACACGGATGGCATTGATTTCGGCGGCACTCATCGTGCTCAACGCATCTTTGGCAGGCAAAGTGAACGAGAATATCATCAGGAACACGTATGCCAGTGCCGCAATGCCCATACCGATGGCAATCTTCATCGGAGTGGACGGTTCTTTATCCTTTTTCTTCAATGCGCCGAACAGCCACATGATAAACGGAGTGAGGAATACCACAAAGAACGGGTTTACACACTGGAAGATTTCAGCACCCTTGATGCGGGTAAAGCCAAGGTCAATATCGATTACGCTCAAGTCTACATAGTCGCGTGCAAAGTAAGTCAGCGAATAACCGTTCTGGTGGAACGACAGCCAGAAGAAGATTACCACACCGAACACTGCGAACAGGGCATAAATACGCTGTTTGATTTCGGCTGCGCTCATCTTGATTTCTTCTTTGCTTACGGTAGCATTCTGTTCCTTGGCAGCTACAACCTTCTTTGCCGGGTCGGGGAAACGGTTCTTGTTGACCAGGTAGATTACCAATGAAATCAACATGGCAACGATGGCAGCCATGAAAGCATATTGGAAACCGCGGTTAAACACATCCAGGTAGTTGTTGACAAACGCACCCATATCAGCCACATGGCTGCCGTCGAGCGTAACCTTGTCTGCCAGAGCCGTAAGATTCTCCATAGCCTGGGGAGCCATCTTGTCGCCCTCTTTAAGGAATTGGTGACAAAGTTCGGGCAAAGTGGCATCATAGTCGAAGTTGTTGACCTTCAGCCACCAGTTGCGCACGCCGATAGCAATCCACGGAGCGAAGAAACCGCCGATGTTAATGAACATGTAGAATATCTGGAAACCGGAGTCGCGCAGGCTTGAGTACTTGGGATCATCGTACATCTGACCCACCAATGCCTGAAGATTACCCTTGAACAGACCGTTACCGAAAGCAATGACCAGAAGTCCGAAACAAGTCAGTCCCAGGTAAAGTCCCATGCTGGGAACAGGCGTAGGAGTAGGAATGGCAATAATCAGATAACCCACCGCCATCATCACCAGACCGGCAAGGATAGTGCCTTTGAAGTTTTTAGTCTTATCGGCAATGATACCGCCTGCCAATGCCAGAATATAGATAGATGCATAGAACGCGGAATAGATATATCCGGTAGTCGTTTCAGACAGCCCGAACTTCGCCGAGATAAACAGTGTAAGGATTGCCATCATAATATAGAAGCCGAAACGCTCTCCCATATTAGCCAAAGCGGCAGCAATCAAACCATTAGGGTGCTTGCTAAACATAAAAATAAGTTTTTGTAAATTAGTAATTAGTATTAGTTTATTTATATTTTTTGCAAATATATACTTTTCATCGAGATTTCCGGTAAGAAAACGAAATATCTCTTGCCGGAAATCAGGTTTTTAATATCCCTTTCACGAAAAAAGCCGGAAAAAGCGTGTGAATAATTACACTATGACAATCTGTGCCGGAAAAAGCATTAAAATCACATAATCCCTCATGCTTACACACCTCATGCCTCGAAAAGCCTGCAAACCTCAGCGTGTACCTCCTTTATCAAATCCTTCGGATTGAGTTTGAGCTGCAACCCGCGCTGCCCGGCACTGATGTAGATATAGGAGAATTGCAGGCAGGTTTCGTGAATATAGGTAGGGAAAGGCTTTTTCATGCCGATAGGCGAACAACCGCCGCGGATATACCCCGTCAGCGGAAGCAGTTCCTTCATCGGAATAAGGTCGCACTTCTTGTTTCCGGACACCTTGGCAGCCAACTTCAGGTCTACTTCGTGCTCTCCGGGAATGACGCACACAAAATAACCGGTTTTATCGCCATGCAATATCAGTGTTTTAAATACCTGCTCTATATCCTCTCCCAAACTGGCAGCCACGTGTATGGCACTCAAATCTTTCTCATCCACCTCATAAGGAATGAGTTCGTAGGCAATCTTTGCCTTATCAAGCAGCCGGGCTGCATTTGTCTTGTTGATTTTATTTTCTTTCATCACAAACTATAATTGCAGACAGGCGAAAAGCATTCCGTTGCAGAAAGACGGTTTGCCGTCCGATGCCTTTCACCCGTCATTTTTCTTTCAGACTATTTTAAAGATGAAGTTCTTCTTTCAGGAACTTCGGGGTATATCCTTTCGTACTCATCGCCACCTCTTCGGGCGTGCCGCAAGAGAGAAGCTCTCCCCCGCCCTTACCGCCTTCGGGTCCCATGTCAATGATGTAATCCGCCATTTTGATGACATCGAGGTTATGCTCGATAACGATGACCGTGTTGCCCTTATCGACCAATTTATTCAATACATTCATCAGGACGCGGATATCCTCAAAGTGCAGTCCGGTAGTAGGTTCGTCAAGAATATAAAGCGTCTTGCCCGTATCACGCTTGGAGAGTTCGGTGGCCAACTTCACACGCTGGCTCTCGCCACCGGAGAGCGTGGTGGAAGACTGCCCCAGCTTGATATACCCCAGACCGACCTCCTGAATTACCTTAATCTTGTTCAATATCTGAGGTACGTTTTCAAAGAATTCCACAGCACGATTTATCGTCATATCCAGTACGTCGGCAATGGACTTACCCTTGAAGCGCACTTCCAGCGTTTCGCGGTTGTAACGCTTGCCATGGCAAACCTCACAAGGAACATATACATCGGGCAGGAAATTCATCTCAATGGTTTTGTAGCCGTTGCCCTGGCAGGCTTCACAACGTCCGCCGCTTACATTGAACGAGAAACGTCCCGCCTTGTATCCACGGATTTTGGCTTCGGGCAGGCCGACAAACAGGTTGCGGATATCGGAAAAGACTCCCGTATACGTGGCAGGATTGGAGCGCGGAGTACGCCCCAGCGGCGACTGGTCTACATTCACCACCTTATCTATATACTCCAGTCCCTCGATACTGCCATACTCCAAGGGGTCCTGAAGCGAACGGTAAAACTTCTGCGAAAGGATGGGCTGAAGCGTTTCATTAATCAGTGTGGACTTTCCGCTGCCCGATACTCCCGTTACACAAATCAGTTTGCCAAGCGGGAACTCCACATCCACATTTTTCAGGTTATTGCCTCTTGCACCGCGCAGCCACAGGCTATGGCCGTTGCCCTTGCGCCGTTCGGCAGGCACTTCAATGGCACATTCGCCGTTCAAATACCGGGAAGTCAGCGTATGCGTCCGCAACATCTGCTGCGGAGTGCCGGCAAATACCACCTCGCCCCCCAGCCTGCCTGCCTTGGGGCCCATATCTATAACGTAATCGGCGGCAAGCATCATGTCTTTATCATGCTCCACCACAATCACGGAATTACCCATATCGCGCAACTCCTTCAACGAATGGATAAGCCGCAGATTATCGCGCTGGTGCAATCCGATGCTCGGCTCATCCAGTATATACAGCACGTTCACCAACTGCGAGCCTATCTGCGTAGCCAGCCGGATACGCTGGCTTTCGCCGCCGGAGAGGCTGACGGCGCTGCGGTCCAGAGACAGATAATCCAATCCCACATCCAGCAGGAATTTCAGGCGGGTACGGATTTCTTTCAATATTTCTACCGCAATCTGCTGCTGTTTCCTGCTAAGATATTGGTCTACGTTCATCAGCCAGTCATACAACTCGTTGATGTCCATTGTGGAGAGTTCGTAGATGTTTTTATCGTGAATACGGAATGACAAGGCTTCCTTGTTCAACTTCGCTCCGTGACATTCGGGACAGACAGCCGTCCTGGCAAATTGCTCCGCCCACTTCTGTGCCGTGGCAGACGCATCCTTTTCCTGCAACATCTGGATATACTTCACCACTCCCTCAAAAGTGACAAAGTAGTCGGAAGACGTACCGATAAGGGAGCTTTTTATCTTTATACGCTCATCCGAACCGTATAGAATCTCATCTATCGCATCGTCCGGCAGCTCCCTGACAGGAGTTTTCAGCGTAGCTTCATACTTCTCCAGCAATGCGGCAATCTGCCAGAATATCATGCTGTTCTTGGCTTTTCCCAAAGGAATGATGGCTCCCCCGCTGATGGAAAGCTCGCGGTCGGGGATAATCTTGTCTATATCAATCTGGCTCACCACGCCCAAACCTTTACACTTGGGACACGCCCCCTGCGGAGAATTGAAGGAGAAGTTATGGGGGGCAGGCTCGCGATAGGACAGTCCGGTGACAGGACACATCAAACGCTTGCTGTAATGGCGCACGCTCTCGCTTTGGGCGTCAAGCACCATCAGCAGCCCGTCGCCCTGACGCATGGCAACGGCAACGCTGTTCTTCAGGCGGGTGTCGTCTTTATCCGCCACCACCAGTTTGTCGATTACCACTTCCACGTCATGGTTCTTGTAACGGTCCAGTTTCATGCCGGGCAATGCCTCGCGCACCTCGCCGTCCACACGGACATAGAGGTAGCCTTTCTTGCGAATCTGCTCGAAAAGTTCCTTGTAGTGTCCCTTACGGTTGCGCACCAACGGAGCAAGGATGTAAATACGTTTTCCTTTATAATCGTTCAGGATAAGCTCGAGTATCTGCTCTTCGGTATATTTCACCATTTTCTCGCCGGAAAGATACGAATAGGCCTCGCCGGCACGGGCATACAGCAGGCGAAGATAATCGTATATCTCCGTTGTCGTACCCACGGTGGAACGCGGATTTTTATTGGTGGTCTTCTGCTCTATGGAAATCGCCGGACTCAGACCGGTAATCTTATCTACATCGGGACGCTCCAGATTGCCCAGAAAGTTACGGGCATAAGCGGAAAACGTTTCGATATAGCGGCGCTGGCCCTCGGCAAATATCGTATCGAATGCGAGGGACGACTTGCCGCTTCCGCTCAGCCCGGTGATTACCGTAAGGCTGTTGCGGGGAATTTCCGCATCGATGTCTTTCAGGTTATGTACACGCGCTCCGTATACATTGATATATTCTGTTTCTTCTTGCATATTTTAATGAATGAATTTGTGCAAAAATAACGGTTTCCGACCGAATATCAGTCGAAAAGCGGTATTTTTCGGTTTTGAAATGCACAATATTATTTCTTAACGCAATCCTTTGGTTAAAATGGGACAATATTGTTAACTTTGCGGCTACTTTGGGAAATTGTAAACATAAACCAACGATTACTGAATGAAAACGATTAACCGTATTTTTTGTTCCCTGCTGCTTGTCGGCGCGTGCAGCCTCGGAACAAGCGCACAAGAAAACCAATCTTACTTTCTGCATACGATAGAAAAAGGCCAGAGCCTGTATTCCATTGCCAGCATGTACAACATCAGCCAGGCGGATATAGTAAAACTGAATCCGGGAAGCGACGACAAGATATACGTAGGCCGTACCCTGCGCATTCCGCGTACGGATGCCGGTTTGCAAAAGGAGACTTTCCATACCATAGCTCCCGGTGAAACCCTTTACCGGCTTACGGTGAAATACAATGTGTCCGCCAAAGCCATATGCGATGCCAACCCCGGACTGAGCGCGGATAACTTCCGCATCGGGCAGGTCATCCGCATTCCGTCGGCCACGGATGCGGCAGCCGCCACCGCAGACACGCAGGCACTTTCGGGCATGCCCGCAGGCAACACTGCCATTCAGGCCCCGGTACAATCCCGCTGCCGCGACATGCACA
>VOFD01002613.1_pt1 | contig 19449 bp, 25 predicted proteins | sample 5384101 | NCBI WGS metagenome assembly VOFD01 (sample SAMN12384723, study PRJNA508395) | human gut metagenome | isolation source: healthy gut C | host: Homo sapiens
GGCCATGCCGGCGAGCGCGCCCGCGAGGGCGAGGACGGCTCCCAGAGCCTACCACTGCGCTTCGGCTCGGTGTACGCGAGCGCCTGGGCGGAGTCGCCCACGCCCTCGGTCGTCGGGTCGGTCACGATGCCCAGGATCGTGAGCACGGAGAAGAATGCATTGATGATCGACGCCAGCTGCTCGTTGAGGATTCCGAAGTCCCATTCGTAGCCGAACGGCGCGGCTACCACCTGCGCGAGCAGGAGGACGGCGGGTACGAGTGTCAGCCAAAACGTCTTGTTCTTGATTCGGATCTTCCAGTTCATGAGCCTTCCTTTCATTTCGCTACGATGCCCAGATAGGAGAGGATGAGCGTGGCGACCGCAGTGATAACGACGGTCACGACCGTCTTCGTCGCGGAGTTCCACTTCTCCGCCGGCTGCATGAGGAGCGTGTCGATCTTCCCGGAGAGCTTGTCCTGCTTGCTCTCGATGCGCTGCATCGTCTCGTCCCTGTATCGGTTTCCGGCGCGCTCGTTGATGAGCATGTCGTGCAGTTCGTCGATTTCCTTGCCATGGGCGGTGATCCTGGTCTCATGGCGCTCGGCTGTCTGCTCGAGCGCGGCTACGCGCCCGTCTATGGTTGCATCGTCTGCCATCGCCACCTCCTCTCGCTGTGAGCATCTGATATGTGTCGCCTTGAAATCCCGGATGGGTATCCGAGTCATGTGGCGCAAAAGCGTCTGGGATTATTCGAGTGATTGGAGCGAAGATGCTGTTCGAAGAAGCCGTGAATCTGTATTGGGCAGACAAGTCGAAGCGCCTGCGCGGCAACACCTTGGAGGGTTATGCGAGCGCGATAAGGTGCCATCTCATGCCCGCATGGCAAGGGCGTGAGATCGAGGAGATCGCCCACGACGAGGTGCAGGCCTGGGTGGACGAGCTGCCGAGCTACGGCGCGGCGCAGAAAGCCTTCAAGACCTTCCGCCAGATATACCGGTGGATCGTGCGCCAGAAGCAAATGCGGATATGGGACGTCACGCAGGGCATAGAGCTGCCGCAGGCTCCCGTGGTGCGACGCCCGACCGTGACGGCGGCGGAGGAGCAGCGGACGCTGCGCGGCATCGTCGGGCAGGCCTGGGAGGCGGTCGTGCTCCTCGAGGCCGCCCTCGGCCTGCGCCGCTGCGAGGCGTGCGGCGTCGACTGGGGCGACGTCGACTGGCGCACGGGATGGGTGCACGTCCAGCGCGGCGCGCACTGGGTGGGCGGCCGCGTAGTTGAGTACGCCACGAAGACCAAGCTCAGCGACCGCTGGCTGAAGCTCCCCAGGTGGGCGCTGTCGCGCCTGCGGCAGATACGCGGCCAGAGGAAGGCGGGGCGCGTGCGCGGCGACCTCGCGCCGCACCAGATAGCGGGGAGGTTCCGGCGCTTCTGCCGGCGCGAGGGGCTGCCATGGGTGCCCATGACGTGCCTCAGGCACTCGTGGGCAACGATCTCGCTCGAGGCGGGTGCAGCCATCGAGGACGTGAGCGTCTCCCTCGGCCATTCGACGGTTGACACGTGCATACAGCACTATCTGCAGAGCTTCAGGACGGTCGTGGGGCGCGCGGCGGACGCCTACTCGCAGGCGATGTTGGGAGCTGCCTAGCTTTCCGTATCCCAGGGCGAGCTGGTGTGCGTGGCCGGGGAGATGCCCCACCAGCCTACGACGTCGAACGAGGGCAACGGGTCTATGCGCAGAAGGCGGGCCGCATCGTCATGCTCCACATAAGGGGAGGCTCCGCCTGGGGGCCGCCCATCGGGGCGAACGTGACCCTGTGCACGCTGCCGAAGCGGTTTTGGCCGGCGAAGTGCGTCTCCGCGCCCTACGTCGTGCCGAGCGCGGCAGGGTACGGCACTATCGGCGTCGCGGAGAACGGGCGTATCTACGGCTCCGCGTCGGCCGATGCGGCGTCGTCGTACTACACGTGCTCTATCGCCTACCTCTCGGCCTCCTAGGCGGTCTCAGCCATGTACGCGATCGCTCCGGCGTACCACGAGAAGCCGCCCCCCGGACGCGCTCTTCCGCTCGACGTAGAGGCACCCGTCGACGTCCACGTACATGTACCACACCGACGCCGAATCCTGCTGCTGCATGGAGCCGACCTCCCTGCAGAGGGGCTTCGGCAGCCCGGACAGGACCTTCTTGGGCGAGCTGTTCGCGGTCGGTGCCGTGAAGTTGGTGAAGAAGGTCAGGGTGACGACGCGGCCGCACCGCTTGCAGCTGATGTTTCCCGTGCCCAGGGAGACCGGGACGTCCTCGACGGTCGACAGCTGAGATACGGAAAGCTAAACAATGCCGATGATCTTGCTTACCGATACGAAGCCGTATGTGTAGCCACCAGAAATGAGAGCGCGCGTGTATATGGGAGACGACAGCGTTTCTCCAGAGACGGAGCATCGAAAGGCGGAGATCGACGTGTGGCTTGGGCTATCGGACTGCCATGACGCATTCCCCATGGCAACCAGGCGCGAGCCGTCTTCTCCCTCCCCTTGGCCGCAGAATCCTATCAAGGTCTCCTGTGTGCCCCCCTCGAATGTCACGACGATGAGAAAAAGCGCGTTGCTGCTAAACCCGGGGACTTCGACGCTGCCGGAGGACCATGTCCCTTCCCATAAGGTCTTTCGGGATACGGAAAGCTACCGCTCGTACCATCCGCTCCACGCCTGCGAGTACCGTGTGCGGAAGTACAGCCTGTCGACCTTTGACGGGAAGTAGATCTGAACCGCAGCGCCGCCCGCCGTCGCGAAGTGCATCAGCACTCCCCACGCGAAGGTTCCGGACGGCGCGCCGCTGCCGAGCCCCGCGACCGACCACGCGCCGTTCTCGATCGATATATCGTCCCAGTCCGATGAGGCGTCCAAGGTGCCGCGCCGGGATACGGAAAGCTACGCCGCGACGTACGCGGCCGACCCCCTCATGTACGTCTCGCCCGTCACCGCGCCCAGGCCGGAGTTCACGTAGTACACGGCTCCGTCCGTCCCTATCTCGCACCTCGACGCGCTCTCGATGCCCTGCGAGCTGAGCACCACGTTGGTCGACGAGACCGGCGACAGCCCGTCATCGAGGGTGCCGAGCGACACGCGGCTCCACGAGCCGGACGCCCCAGGCACGGTGCCCGAGAAGACCACGAGCACGATCCTCCCGACGCGGCGGAAGGTCACGTCCCCGCTCGACCCGAGCGGGAGGGACTGCTCCTGGGCGACGTGGGATACGGAAAGCTACGCGATCGCTATCCACATTACGTCGAAGCTCTGGGCTGTCCAGGTGCCCGTGGTCACGATGTAGGCGTCGAAGCCCGTGGCGTCCTTCCCGTAGACGCTCAGGTAGGCGTGGACGCCGGGCTCTTGCAGCACGGCCGCGAGGCCGTAGTCGCCCGTGCCGAGGTCGCGCCCGAAGTCCACGCGCGCCATGAAGTAGCGCCCCGCGTTCTGGCTGCCGCTGAATGTGCCCGATACCCGCGCCGTGCCAGACGCGACGATAGGGAGCCGGGATACGGAATCCCGGAGCTCGTCGATATCGCTTTGGAGCTCCGCCATCGGCAGAAGGACGTCGAAGAGTGGCACGGGGTCTCCGACCGAGATGCCGTCGAGCGGGATGCGGTAGAGTGGGACTTCGGCGACGAGGTCGCCCGCTCGGATGTCTCCCTCTTCGTATTCCGGATCCTCGGGCTCGCCGTCCGACGGCGTGCCCTTGATGACCTTGAGCGCCACGCTCTCGGTGCGGGGCTCTGTGCCCAGCATCTCGTAACGAGCCACCACGAGGTCGTTTCGCTTCTGCGCCTGCGTTCCGTTCTGCACCGTGAGCTCGTCAGTCTCCCCGTGGGCGATGGAGCAGTGGCGCCCCTGCAGCATGAGGTCGCCGTCGGCTATGCTCACGGTGTTGGCGTTGAGCATGGTCGCGGCGAGCTTGCTGCCCGTGCCGAGCACGTAGGTGCCCGTGCCCACGATTCCCGCGTGCATCGCGCCCGCTTGCGCGGACTTGACGTGCTCGGTGCCCGTGTGCCCTGTGACGAGTTGCATGGATGCCCCCTACTTGTCGTTCATGAACTGGTTGAACGCCGCGTCCTCGCTCGACACGAGCTGTGCGTACTCCTTGTAGCACGAGCCGCACAGGAGGCGCTCGATCTTCACTCCGTCGGCGGACAGGCGAGAGATGTCGTGCCAGAAGCCCGCTGCGGGCGCGCCTTCGGAGATGACCTCCTTCTCGCCGCATCGGTCGCACTCGTACTGCGTGAGGTTCTTGATCTTGCCCATGGTTCTCCTTTCTCTTCAGCGCCCATATGGTGCCGCATGAGTCGCTAGGCGGGCTCCTCGGCGGATGACGACGCCCCGCCGACCTTGCTCTCGACCGCCACCGCGCGACCGGACACCCGGGCTATGAGCTGTGTCACGGTCTGCTCGGCTGTCACCCCGCGCCGCTCGTCGCGCGCCGTCACCGTCTGGCCGATGCGGTAGGAGCCGGAGAGGTCGCCGTCCACCTCTGCCGTGTCTGGCGATTGCAGCGACTCGAGCTGTCCGGTGCCGGCCTCGACGAGCTCCGCCTCGTCCGCGGCGTTCGACAGCTCGTAGACGTCGGCCATGTGCGCCGCCCCGAATATGGACTGCTCGCGCGACACGCGCCCTTGGGCGTCTGCGTACAGGTGCACCACGTCGCGGTCCGCGAGCTCGCCGGAGCCGAGGCACACGAGGTGGTTCACCGCGCGCTTCCGCTTGAGGGTGAGCCCGATGTCATCCGAGTAGGCGGACGCCGCCGCTGCGGGTTCTGCCGCCAGCGTGCAGGACCCCCGCCTGTAGGACACGGCGAGCGAGGCCCCCGCGGATGCGAGCATGCCTGCGACGCAGGCGTATGCGTCGCAGTAGCGCGGCGCGGTGTAGCCCTCGACCTCGATGCCGCTCTCGGCCGCCTCGGCCGCGAACGGCCCGCCCGCGTCGCAGAGGCCGAGCACCTCGGCTATGCATGCGTTCGCGTCGCCCGAGAGCACGGCGTGCGCCTCGCCCGCGGGAGGGCAGACGATGCGGGAGGCGAGTATGCCGTGCCACGTCCGCCCGGAGACGGTCAGCGTGCCGATCCTCGACTGCGTCTCGATGTCGTCGACCACGCCGCCGAACTCGGTGCCGTCGATGTACACGAAGCATCCCTGCGACAGGGGATACGCATCGGGCACGGTCAGCTGCCAGGTGTTCTCCTCGCCGACCGAGAAGTCGCCCTCGGCGGAGTCGATCATGCCGACGTCCTCGCCGGCTGCGTCCGTGTAGACGATGTCCGCTGTCACGCCCATGCAGGCTCGCTCCTCTCCTCTATGAGGGCGACGTCGAAGCCGAAGGCTCCGCCCCATGAGACGGCGTGCGTCCCGGCGGGCACCTTGGCGAACACGTTGGCCCCGTCTTCTCGCACCCCAGCCGAGAACGCGTTCATCCTCTGGCCGTCCGCGTTGGACACCGTGATGGTTCGGGCGAGGCCGTCGACCACGAGCAGGCCGCCGTCCTCGACCGCCGCGTCGACCTGGTATCGGTTGCCGGCGATGATGATATATGGCGAGACCGCCGGCCCGTACACGGTGATCCGGCACGCGGACGGCACGGCGAACGGGCTCTCGATCGTGCTGGACACGCCGCTCGACGAGTAGTCGAACGGGTAGTCGAACGGGTAGTCCAGCCCGGTGGAGTCGCCGGTGCCGGCTACCTTCTTGAACTCGAACCCCGCCTCGCGCGTCCAAACCGGCTCGTCGGCGTGCACGGTGAGGTCGGCGCCCATGATCCCCTCGCTGAACCACCAGGATGACTTGGACGACGCGACGATCCAGCAGCGCAGCTCGGACGCGCCGACCTTCAGCGTCCCGGGCTCCATCGCCGCCACGTCGCGTTCGAACACATCGACCAGGCGGTTGCGCTCGCTGACCGAGCCGCCGTCCATCATCACCTTGAGCGAGAGAAGTCCCTCGGCTCGCGCCGGAAGCCCGCCACCCGATCCGCTACCGTGTCATACGCCCACTCGTAATCATGCAGGTCGGTGCCGCCGTAGTGCCACGTGCCGTCGATGCGCATCTCGACGGTCTCGCCGTCGCGGTTCGTGTAGGCTATCGAGTTGTCCATCATCGCATGACCTCCCAAACCAGGCGCGCGACCTCGCGCTTGTTCCAGACGATGGTGCGCGCGGAGTTCTTCCTGATGATCGCGGGAAGGGCATTGATGAGGCGCTCGACCGCCGCGACCACGTCGCCGCACCCGCGGGTTCCCCCGAGCTCTTCGGCGATGCCCTCGGCGAGCGGCTGCGCCCCCCGCTTGTTGAACGGCACGACCGCCTCGGCGCCGGCCTCGCCCACGCCGATGACGCTCGGCCCGTTGAAGACGCCGCCCTTCGCGTACCACTCGATGCCGAGCGAGGGGATGGACCCCTTGAGCAGGTCGCCGATCTGCCATCCGTCCGGCTTGACGGCGAAGTGAGGGAGCGGGATGTGCGGCCACTGGAAGCGGAAGTTGAAGAACCCCTTGATCGCGTTGATGACGTTGGACACGATGGTCTTCGCCCCGTTCATCGCGCTGCGGATGGCGGACTCGATCCCGCCGAAGATGCCCTGGACGACGGACAGGGCGGTGTTCAGGCCGTTCTGCACCGTGGCGACCACGCCGTTGACGGCGCCCCCCACCGCGCTCGCGATGATGTTCAGCGTGCCCGTGAAGATGCCGGCGATGCCCGACATGATGGCGTCGATACCCGCCTGCATCTGCGAGAAGTCGCCCGTCACGATCCCGTTGATGAGCCCCAGGACGGTCTGGAATATGCCCTGGATGAGCGACCACGCACCCTGGATGGTCTGAGCTATCCCGGACATGATCCCGGCGACGGTCGAGAGTATCACCTGGAACGTGTCTCCGACGGTCTGCAGGAGCTGCTGCAGGATGGGCACGGCGACGGCGATGACGAACTGGAAGCCCGCGCTCACGACGGGCATGATGACCGCCATGGCCTGCTCGACTGCGTCGGCGATCGCCCCCCACGCCTGCTCGACGTACGGGCGCAGCTGGTCTATGACCCCTTTGATGGTGCCCCAGACCTCCTCCCACGCCTCCGTTGCCGCGGCGCGGAAGTCGTCGTTCGTGTTCCATAGGTAGGCGATCGCAGCGGCGAGCCCGGCGACCACGCCCACGGCGATGCCCACCGGCCCCGTGAGCGCGGCGAGCGCGCCCCCGAAGATGCCCGCGGCGCCACCCGCGCCCGCGAGCGCGGCTTGGATCGCGGGGATGACCGCCACGAGGTTGCCGGCGAGGGAAAGCGCCGGCCCTATGGCGGCGAGGACGCCCGCGATGGTGAGCACGGCCATCTGCCCGCCCTCGCCGATCCCCGAGAACCACTCCCCGAACGACTTCACGGCGCCCGCGACGTTGGTGGCGATGTTGAGGAGCGGCTGCCCGAGCGGCTCGATCGCGCCCTGCAGCTCGCGCATGGCGCTCTGCGCCTTGCCGGCGAAGGTGTCGGACACCGAGCCGGCGGCCTCCCCGGCCGCCCCGGCCACGTCGCCATAGCTGTTCTCGACGCCCGCGAGGCTGGTTATCATGTCCATCGCGTTGTCCTCGCCGAGGCTGCTCCACAGCTCGGACGCGAGGTTGGCGCGCTCGTAGCCGTCGGGCATCTGGGCGAGCTCCCCCATGACCGCCTCGAAGACCTGCTGCCCGGTCGCCCCGCCCTGCTTCCAGCTCTCGAAGAGCTGCTGCGTGGACTCGCTGAATCGCCCGATCTGCTCGTCCATGCGCCCGTCGGACAGGGACGTCTGGAACTCGTTCAGAAAGTCGTTCACCTTGTCCAGCGAGTACGCGCCGTTCTCGGATCCCGCCTTGAGGATCGAGAAGTACTCCTCCGCGGAGAACCCCATCTGCGCGAAGCGTGGGCCGTACTCGGCGAGGTTGTCGCCCAGCTCGCCGGAGTAGTTGAGGCCGTCCTGCGCTCCGGCGACGAACAGGTCCATGGCCTCCTGCGCGGACAGGCCGAAGCCGTCCATGAGGGCGTTCACGCCGCGCACGCTCTCGCCCACGTCCATCCCGAGGGTGTCGGAGAGCGTGAGCGCGGCCTGCGTCACGTATTCGAGGTCTTGGTCGTTGAGATCCCCGAGGTTCTGCCGGACGACGACGATGGCGTCGGCGACGGCGTCGAGCGATGCGCCGAAGCCGTCCTCGTAGATCCCCTCGCCCACGTCGCCCAGGCGCTCCGCCTCCTCCGCCGTGAGGCCGAGGGCGGACTGTATGCGCGCGGTCGCCTGCTCGTAGCTCGACGCCGTGCTGAAGGCGGCGCCGCCGGCCGCGAGTATCGGCGCGGTGAGCCCGATGGTGCAGGCGGTGCCAGCCCCCTTGAGGGATGCCGACAGCTTTTGGGCGGAGTCGTCGCCCTCCTTGATGCCCTTCCAGCTGACTTCCTCGAGGGCGCTGTTGAGCTTGCTTATCTGCTTCGGGATGTTCGCGGTGTCGAGCACCGCCTTGATGACTACGGAGCCGTCCATGCTCACCTCGCTGCGCGCTTGAGGGCGGCGAACGCGTCGCGCATCGCCGCGTCAGCCCCTTCGCTCGCGCCGTGTGAGCCCCGGCGCTTCCCGAGCGCGAACGCCCTGTGCAGGCGCTCCCACTCCTCTATTTCCTTGCGGTTGTGCCGCGTCTCCTTCGGCCTCGTCTTCGGGTTGCGGTAATGGATCGCCCTTCCGAGCGGCGTCCGCATCGAGCACCCGCCGACGAGCGCCACGAACTCCGAGAACGGGATTTCCCCGCGCGCCTCGTCCCAGTCGATGCCGTATTCCGCGCGGAAGCTGGTTCGGATGTAGGCGGCGTCCTCGACGGGGTCCCAGAGCGGCTCCTCGTGCGGCTTGTCCCCCCTTAGGTCTACCCCGCAGACGTCCCATACGGCGGACTCGATGAGCCTGCTGAACTCGCGCGGGTCGTAGTCGCATGCTAGGAACGCGCCGGCGGCGTCGGCGAAGAAGAGGGGTATGAACTCGGCCGCCTTCTCCTCCTCTGATCTCCCATCGTCCTGGAGCAGGGCGATGCACTCGAGGATCGTGAGGGCGTCGTCGCGCACCAGCACCTCCTCGCCGTTCCACTGGTACGGAGCGGCGCTGCCGCCGTCTGCGAGCGTTACTCGGCGGGATGTGAGGTTGCAGGCGTTCACTTGCGGCTCTTCTTGCCCTTGCCCTTGCTGCCCTGGGCGGCCTTGGGCTGGTTCTTGCGCTGCGCCTGCAGGAACGCCTTGGTCTGCGCGCTCTCCTGCGAGTAGTACAGGCCGCACCGGCGCAGCTGCTCGTTGGTGGCCTTGCGCCCGAGCATCATGAGGAGCGAGGCCATGACCTCTCCGAGCATGCCCGTGTACTTCGACGGGTCGATGGCCGTGCCGTCGCCCATCCATTCGAGCAGGCGGTCGTACCCCTCGACGCCGATGAACGCGACGATGACGCGCTTCTCGAGGTGCGTCATCATCTCGGTCAGCTCCGCGCGCTCCTCGGCGGTCTGCGCGGCCTGCAGCTTCTTGTCGATGGACTGCGCGCGGTCGATGGCGTCGGAGACCTTCCGCAGCATCTCATCGATGCCGTCGTCGTCGAAGGTCACGCGGAAGCGCGGCGTGTCGGGGTTTTCCTCGGGATCATCGAAGTAGATGTCCTCGTAGGGTCGCGATAGGCGAAGGATCTCCATCTCTCTTTCCCTTCTCTGCCCGTGAGCTAGGCATGGAAAAGGGGCGCGGGCCGCTCACGAGCCCGCGCCCCTTGGTCGGGAGCGTATGCGAGGTGTCGCCTAGGACGCCTTCGCCTTGGCGGCGGCGGGGGAGACCGTGACCCTCACGCTCTTCATGACCGACGGCTTGGACGCCGCTCGGACGATGACCGTGGTCTCGCCCTGCGCGACGCCGCTCACGTTGCCGTCGCTGTCCACGGTGGCGACATCGGTGTTCCCGGAGGCGTAGAAGCACTTCTCGTTCGCGCCCTCGGGGGCGACGGCCGCCTCGATCTTCGACGACGCGCCCACCGCCACCTCGATGTCCTCCGCGCTCACGGACTCCGGGAGCTTGAGCTTGTTCGCGGCGGTGAAGTTCGGCGAGCCCGCCGTCGCGATGGTGCAGGAGAATGCGCCCAGCGCGGACGCCTCTCCCTGCCCGGAGTTCGGCGTGAGGTCGAGCAGGGTGCAGTCGCCCTCGATGACGTCCCCGTTCGGGGCGGTGTGGCGGAACTGCGTCTTGCGGCCCTCTCCCGAGAGGAGCGCGCAGGAGGTGATGAAGTCCTGCGCGGGGTCGCCGTAGCAGCGGTCGCCCTCGACCGCGTACTTGATCTGGGTGCTGGTCACGTCAGTGGTGGGCGTGCCGTACCCGTCGTAGTAGTCCTTGTCCTCGGTGCTCTCGTTGGGCGACGGCGCGATGCTCGTGATGCCTCGGGAGAGGATCGCCCACGTCGGCTTCTCGGCTCCGGGGGCGATGTTGATCTCGAGGGCGTTCGCGTAGTTGCGCGCGAAGCCCAGGTCGCTCTTTGCCATCTCTGGCTCCTTTCTAGTGCCTGATGATCTTGGCCACGATGCGGACGGCCCACACGTGGCGCATGTCGGTGCCTATCGCCACCCGCTCGATGTCGCCGTCCTGCTCCGCGAGGCCGACTATCTCGTACGAGCCGTTCTCGCTCGACAGGTCTGAGGTCTCGAGGATGCGGGCGGCGCGCTCGCAGGTGTCCATGGGCTCGTACTCGTCGAGCGCCTTGGAGACCACCTGCAGGTAGCAGTCGAGCAGGCGGGTGCCGTCCATGTAGGTGCGGACCGTGACCGACGGCATGAGGCGCACCACCGTGCCGTCCCTCTTGTCGATGGCGGACAGCGGCCGCGCCTTGGCTTCGATCCCGCCCGCGCGCAGCGCCTTGGCGGCCACCTCGCAGATATCCAGTGCCTCGCCCATGTCAGCCCTCCAACAGCTTTCTGGCGAACTCCTCCCATGCGCCCGCGCGTTCCTTCTTGGCCTCTTCTGGCCAGTGGGAGCGGGCGTTGGGGTTCTTGGTCTTGCGTATGCTCGATTGGGGCATGTCGTGGACGTGCCTCGCGTACGGGGTGTTCCATTCGATGACGCCGTTCTCGTAGTCGCTCGACAGGGGCTCCGAGTCTCTGAGCGTCCCCTGGTCCTCCGGCACGTAGTCGCGCATCTCGAACGCGACGTGCTTGGCGAACGCCGCCTGCTTGCCGACGAGCGCGTTCTTGGAGAAGCGTCTCTTGAGCTTCGACAGGTCCACGACGGTCTTGCTGCTCACCGCGCATCCACCTCCCAATGGTGCGGCGTGCCGTCCGGGTGGTCGCACCGCCTGACGGACGCAGCCGCGTGCCTCTCGCCGTCGAACTCCAGCAGGTCGCCCTCGGCGATCTCCCCCGCGTACTCAGTCGCGTCTATGAAGACGCGGGCGGAGCACCCGGGCGTGAGCTGGTAGTCGTTCGGGGACAGGCTCGCGCTGCGGTCGATGCGGCAACGCTGTACCGCTACGGGGTCGGCGAAGCCGTCTTCCGCCTGCCGGATCAAGCTTAGGCTCTCCTGCCGCATGAACGCGGGGATGGGCGGGATCCTCACGCCGCTCACCCCAGCCCCATGAACAGCAGGCCGGTGCCGGCGAGGCGCCCGTCCACGGCTCGCGCCATGTCGGCCTCCCACGAGCTTCCGCCGCCCTGCCCGCCGAAGCTCATGCTCACCGTTCCCGTGGTCACGGACGCGAGCGAGCCGGAGCCACCGGAGAAGCCGTAGGCGGCGTCGACGTCGCAGGCGGCGCACACCGCCATGCGCCACGCCCTGATGGCGTCGCCCGGCCTGTTCGGCCAGATGCGGTTCCTGACGTAGGCGACGGCGTGGGGGAGGGCGGCGTCGAAGCCGCCCTCGTCGAGCGCCCCGCCGTACTGGTTGGCGTAGAAGGCGTATGTGACCGTCGGCGCGGACATGCCAGCTCCTAGACGCTCTTCGCGGCGACGGTGTGGGCGTAGATCTTCGCCTTCTGCTGCTTGTACACGAGCAGGTCGTGGAAGAGGCGGTACTGCCACAGGTGCGCGTCGCGCTTCTGGTTGGTGTCCGGCGCGAAGTAGCGCAGCTTCTTGTGGCGCTGGATGGCTGCCGCCGCGGACGGGTGGACGATCATGAAGTTGAGCGCCAGCGCGTCGGATGCCGCTGCGAAGCCGCCGGCCTCCTGGTCTTCGGTGGTCCCGTCGAGCAGGGTGATCTTGCTCTGGAATCGCGCGGTGGGGACGGTCACGATCTTCATCTCGTCCCACGTGAGGAAGTTGCCGTTGGGGTTCTCGCCCTGGGACAGGCGGTAGTTCTGCTTCTGGTTCTCGCGGAGCAGCCGCTTGATGGCGGAGGTGCAGTAGAGCAGGCAGGTGGAGAGGTCGACGCCGTTGTCCTCGACGGCCTCCTCTGCGGCGGCGACCGCCTTGTAGGCGGCGTCGGCGGTGGTGATGTCGGCGGCCGCGGTCTCGCCGGCGTTCGCGGCGAGCGTCGCGAAGCGGATGGCATCGACCTCGGGGATGACCTTGGTGCGCTCGAACTCGGCCATGACGTTGGCGGAGACGATGCCCGCGCGCTCCTCGTCATCCATGGCGTCGATGGAGAAGGCTCGGCCGCGGTCGTAGCGGAGCTTGTAGGTCTCCCAGTCCGTGGTCACCTCTCCGTCGACGAAGCCGGTGGAGCGGCTGTAGTTCGCCAGGCCGTCCATGGCGATGGTCGCGACCTTGATCTCGCCGGAGTCGCTGAACTCGCCGAGCAGGTCGCCGTTCATGTTTAGGTCGTTGGTAAGCGTCTCGCGCTCGATGATCTTGTCGAGGCGCGTCGTGAACTTGGTTGCGTATGCACCGAGTGCCATATGCTACTCCTTCTTCTTCAAACCGAAGGCGCGGTCGAGCTTCTCATCCAGCGCCTTCTCCGCGTCCCCGTCGGGCTTCAGCCCGGTGGAGCCGGTCTGCTTTGCCTTGCCGTCGGAGAAGAGGTACGGGCATTCCTCCTTGAGCTTCGCCACGTCGCCCTCGTAGTCGTCGAGGAGCGCCTTGGCGGCCTTCGCGTTGAGGCATCCGGCCATTTCCAGCTTGTGAGTGATGCGCTCGTCCTTCTGGTCGGCCTCGAGCTTGGCGATGCGCTCTTCGAGCGCCTTGCGCCCCTCCTCGGTCTTGGCGGCCTCGGCCACCTGCGCCTTGAGGTCTGCGATCTCCTTGTCCTTGGCCGCCATGTCGCGGTTGTACTTCTCGCGGTTGATGCCGGGTTGGCCGTGCTTGTCCTCGACCTCGCCCTCGCCGCCCCCTTGGCCTTCGGCTGCGGGCTTGGGCTGCCCCTCGGTGCCGGTCTTCGCAGCTTCGCCCTCTGCGGGCTTCTGCTCGGTGCCGCCGCCCTCGGTGCCGATCTTGGTCTCGTCCTCGTTGCCCATGTCCTTCTCCTTCCCTGGGTTTCTTTGCGCGCTTCCCTGCGCGAGACAGGCGGGTTTTTTACGCGGTCCCACGCGATGCGGAGAGGGTACCGAAGGTGTCGCCCGGAGCGTGGGCATGAAAAAAGCCGCCCGGAGGCGGCTCTTATCGCTCGATATGCTCGGCGGTTAGGCGGGTAGCGGAACGTCTGCAGCGTTCTCTGCCTCGACCTCTATGGGAAGCGGCTCGTCGCCGAGGACGATGGAGGGAACGGGCGGCATAGGATACCCCGCCTCGCCGGTCTCCTTGTCGATGACGATGGGGGAGCCGCCAGGAACGGACTCGACTGCGGCATCGCCCACGCCGAAGAACCAGTGTCCGGTTCCCTCGGCGGCTGACGTGATGCGCATGCCGTCGCCGATTGCCTGCATCGCGGTCTCGTATGCCTGCGCCAGCGTCACGCTCATGATGCCGCCCCCTTCCTTGATGTGCAGCATCCGTCGATAAGGTCGGACGGATCGAGGTTGTCGATTCTCGCTATCATTGTACGGCCTTTCAGGACGTTCTTGAAGTACCCGCTTGCGTCTTCTTTTGCGCTTTGGGGGTCGATGTACACGATCTTTCCGTCACGATTCTCCGCGACGAACACGTGCGCGCCTCCGCCGAGTTTTCGTGGCCACGCTACGTAAACCTCAGCGCGCGCTCCATCGCCCCACTGCTTCATGAGGCTGTCGCACCTCGCCCTCCCGCTTCCTCCGCAACGCTCGAAGCTCGCGCCTTTGAAGATGCCCATCCAGCCGTTCCATACGCGGTCCGCCTTGCTAGGCTTGCCGTCCTTGTCGGTCTCCCTCGGCTTGGCCACCACGTCGTAGCCCCTTCGCCGCATCTCGTAGGCGGGCACGCATCTCTGGCAGTTTTGCGTCCACTTCGGGTCGCGCGTCCTGAACGACGGGTTCACGGCGGCGAGGTCTTGGCTCGCGGCGTGGTCGCCCGTTATCTTGCGGAACTGTCTGCGTCCGTTCATGACGGGCGTGGCGTTGGGGAGCGAGGCCTTGAGCACGTCCTGCTGCGTCGATCTGCTTAGGTACTTGAAGCTCTGGCTCGGTATGCCCCTGCGCTTCATCTCGTCCGACAGGGCGCGTTGAGCCGCCGTCTTGGACACCCCGCGCGCCTTGAGCGTGCGCCTCACCCCGTCGCCTTCCATGAACTCCTTCATGGTGCGGCGGCTCGCGTCCGTCTTCCTGATCCGCGGCATGTCGCCCGCCCACTCGCGGTTCGGCGAGCGTTGGAGCACGGGCGCGCCGCCCTTCCGGTTCGCCTCGTCGATGTATCCGCGCAGTCCCGCCTGCTGCCTGCGCAGCTTCTCCTTCAGCCGCTCGACCTCCGCGACGTTGGCGAGGCTCGCGTCCTTGTCCGCGATCAGCTGCGCCCCGGCGAGCTCGCGCTTCGTCTGCCTGATGTCGCGCTCCCTGCGGCGCTGCCCCTGCGTGAGCCTGTAGACCTCGTCGGACGGCAGGCCGCTGGGGTGCTCCGGGTTCGGCGAGTACATGCGCGGAGCCCCCGGCACCCACGGCCCGAAGCTGTGGCGGCAGTTCGCCCCGCCAAGGCCGTCCACCTTGCCGTACCTTGTCTCGCCGTAGAAGTCCCTGTACACCTCGCCGTCGATCACGGTCTCGCCGTTGAGCGAGTACACGCGCCCCTGCCACTTGGCATGGCTCGGGCGCGCCCCTCCGTGGCTCGAGACCTCTACAAGCCCCACCCCGGACTCGCCGCAGATGTCGAGCGTGCGCCTCATACCGTCCTGCGCGATCTGCGTGCGGACGTGGCGGCGCACGGCCACGTCGATGCGGTTTGTCACCGTCTGCCGCCCTGTGGTCGGGTCGCGGTAGGTGATTGTGGATATGCCCTCGCGCATCATCCGGCGCACCGCTCGGTGTACCGCGCTCTCCGCCGTGGCCTCTCCCGTGTTCACGCGGGTTACGGCCTCGGCCACGCATCGGTTCCACAGGTCGAGCGCGCCCTGCGCCATGTCCACGTTGTCGCGCTCAAGAATCTCGATGATGCCGCGCGTGGTCATGCGCACCTGCCGTGGGTAGTCGTACATCGCCTCCTCAAGCTCCGTGCCGATTCCCAGCGCGGCCGCGTCCGCCGCGTCGCTGCGCGAGACGGCGTCCTCCACCGTGCGCCTCACCGCCTCGTTCACGTCCTCGCGGTGCCCCTCGATGAACGCCATGAGCTGCGGGGCCGCGGACTGCGCGAGCAGGTTGACCGCCGTGATGCCGCGCTGCCCCAGCTCCTCGATGTCCTGGTCGAGCAGGAGCCTGCACAGGTACGCGAGCATGTCGGCCTCTATCTCGCCGTACACGCCTGCCACCATGTCGCCGGCTCGGTCGAGGTACTCCGGGTCGAGCATGGCTAGAACCCTACGTCGAGGACGGCCTGCTCGGGCATGAGGCGCCGCGCCTCGTCCTCGCTCTTGCCGTAGAAGCGCACGAGGTACATCCACTTCGGCACCACGCCCGCCGCGATCTCGGCGAGCGTCTGCGCCTTCTCGGCCTGCGTGTCCGTGATGATGGAGTCGTCCCACACCACGGTGACGGGCCCGAATCCCTCGGCTATCTGCGCGCCGCAGTGGATGCGCGCGCACTCGCACAGGGATGTGAGGAGCCTGCCCAGCTCTTTGCCCAGCGCGTTCTCGTGGTTGCGGATGTTGCGCATGAGCGCGCTGTTGTCCGCGCTCACCTCGGTGGCGGTTTTGAGCCCGCCCGCCTTGTCCGGCCGGAAGTACTGCGACCCGAAGCCGCACTCGTCGCCGAGGGCGGCGCACGCGTCCGAGTACACCTCGTGGATGCTCGACGTGCGCATGGCGGGGGCGAAGGCGAACGGCTTTCCCGCCTCGGTCACGGGCGACTCTGTGAGGCGGTAGAGGCGCTGCTCGCGGTCTCCGAACGGCACGGGGCGCTTCTCGCCGTCGTCGCCGGTCTTCGTGTCGATCATGGAGTCGGGGAGCATGAGGACGGCGCGCAGGAGGTCTGTCTCGTCGTAGAGCGCCGTCCACGCCGTGTCGAGCATGCGCATGGCGTCTATGGCGTCGTTGAACACGCTCACGCCGTAGGGCTGGTGTCCTGCACGGTGTTGTCGATGGCGGGGGGAGAGGAGGCAGAAGGTCGGGGTGCCGCACCCCGTGTCGAAGTCCTCGATGATGCCGAGGGCGTCCGCCGGCACCGGCTTCCCGTCGCGCCACACCTTGGTGATGACGTGGTACGTGCCGGTGTCGCCGTCGAGGGCGTGGAGCTGGAGCTGAACCGCCTGCTTTCCCTTTACGGTGACGCGCGTGCAGAACGCGCACTCCGTGGTGCCGTCCTCGTCCCATGTGAGAGGGATCACCATCTTCGCGTCGTAGCGCCGCACGCGGATGGTCGCCGCGTCGTCGCGGATGTCGAACCACAGCGCCATGGCTCCGGTCCCCATGGCGAAGGCGCGCTCTATGCCGCGCTGGAACAGCGCGTACAGCCCTGTCTTCTCGCAGTAGCCGCGCACCCACTTGTTGGCGTCCGCGCTGTTGCTCTGCGCCTGCATCTCGTTGGCGATGAGCGACGCCCATTCGCGGCACACGCGCCGCGCGGGGCGCAGCGACAGCTTCTTGCGCTCGTGGCTCCTCTCGTCCACGCCCACGTACCGCTCCGTGTAGAAGGGGTGCGTCGTCGTGTACCACTGGTACCATTCCTCGATGTGCGCGCTCATGTCCGGCGGCATGGCGTAGCCGCGCCCGGTGATCTCCTTGCTGACGAATGCCGGAACCTCGAACTGGTTCTCTGCCATGTCCTATTCCTTTCCCGCGTGCTTGTATGCGCCGCGCCTCGTCACGACGTCCATGAAGGCGTATCGCGTCGCGTCTATCCAGTGGTCGTTTCCGTCGGGGTAGTCGCCCGAGTACTCGCCCGTGGCCTCGTCCATCTCGAACTCCGCCTCGCGCACCTCGCGCGCGAGGTTCGGGCAGCGCCTCGGGTCGATGACCCACCTGACCGACTGCAGGAAGCGGTAGCTCATGTCGCGCAGCCCGCCCTTGCCTGCAGACTCGGCGCGCACGCCCTCGTCCTTCTGCGCCTGTATCTGGTCTGGCGCCGAGTCATCGGACAGCACGCGGAGCCTGTGGTAGCCGGGCGGCTTCTCCCGCCCGTCCGGCCCCTTTCCGTCGCTCCACGTGAGGGCTGCCTTGATGAGCGCGGCCGCCTTGGCGGGGAGAACCTTGTTGCCGCCCAGCTCCAGGAACGTGATGACGCGGTGCTGGCCGGGTTGCCATTCGGACAGCGTGAACGCCCAGGGGTCGGGGAACCACCCGAAGTCCTGACCGGCGTGCAGCCGCTCGAAGGCCGCGATCTCCTCGTCGGTCACCTCGCGGAACTCCACGCGGTCGAATATCTGCCCGCCGTAGCCCACGGGCTCGCCCAGGTACTCGTGGCGGTACGCCTGCTCGTCCGTCTGCTTGAGGTCTTCCGCGTCGGCGATGAACTGCGCTCCCAGCCACTCGGGCGGGGCGTCGGTGTAGCAGCTGTCGAACACCTCCTCGCCCGCGTCCCTGCGGCGGTCGGCCTCCTTGTTCGCCCAGTTGTCCCGCGTGCGCGGAGGGTTGTACGTGTACACGACGACGGTGCGCTCGCCGCCTCGCGCGGCCGACTGGCGCACGGTTCGGATCTCGGACATGCCTCGGAACTGGTCGCACTCCTCGAACCACAGGAAGCCGATGAACCCGAACGGCGGCCTCGAGGCCTTCGACTTGTGCGGGTCGTCGCACCCCGCGAAGAAGATGAGCTGCCCCGTCGACCTCTTCCTGATCTTGAACGTGGAGGCGGGCATCTCGTACTCGTCGTCCAGCCCCATCTCGTGGATGGCCCACACGACCTGCGCGTACACGGCGTCGCGCAGGCTGTTCTTGCGCTTCATGACGGCCGCGGCGTGCTCGCCCGGGTGCGTCTCGATGTGGTTGACGAGCTCTATGGAAGCCCACGAGCTCTTGAGCGAGCCGCGCCCGCCCCTGCACCAGAACTCGGTCTGCAGCCCGCGGGCTATGAGCATGTGCGGGCGGAAGAAGTCCCTGCCGATCAGCAGCGCGAAGTCCCGCGTGAACTCGCCGCGCTGCTCCGGCGTCTCTTCGGGCAGCGCGTCGAGCAGCGTCTTGCCCAGCTGCGTCACCGCGTTCACGGACGTGTAGTCGAGCGGCTTGTCGCTCCCGGCCTTGCGGATGCGCGAGATGCCGGCGTTGAACGTCTCGCTCATGCCCGCGAGCACCTCGGCTCTCGTGGTGGTCGCCTTCTCGGCGGCGGCGCGCTTGAGCGCGGCTATCCTAGCCTTGACCTCATCCTCGGCCTCGAGCTTGCACGCCTTGTTGTCCACGGTCTCCGGCTTCCACCGGGCGCGGTCGGGCCACGCCGCGAGCATCGCCTGCCTCTGCGTCTTGCCGGCGACGCGCTCCTGGCAGTATCTCTCGCGGCGCGGGTTCGCCAGCGGTATGTCCTTGGTCACGTTCTGCATGCCCGCATGTTCGGGCATGTGTCGCCCGATATGAGTGGAGCCCCGATCGCGGCGGGGCTCCTTGATGGGCTACTTGTTGTTCGGTCGCTTTCGTTTTCTCTCTGCACGCTTCGCATACTCAGCGTGCAGTTTCTCGTTTTTCGGATCCGGATGCCTCTCCGTGCAGCTCCTTAGCCCGTCGATATGCTCGTGGAGTCCACTCTTAATGCCTTGCCACATCGGATCGAGGATGAAGTCTATGCCCTCGCGGCGGGCATGCTTCGCTGCTGGAACGAAGTCGCTGTCGCCTGCTATCAAGACGATCTGGTCGACTTGGTGCTTGCTTGCGAGTGTGGCTATATCAATACCTATCCTCATGTCGACGCCTTTTTGCACGAAATCGGGCTCGAAATCAGATTCGGTGAGATCGTCGACGGAGATTTCTCGCCTGCACAGTCGGTTGACGCTCTTTCGCTTGATGCGGAATCCGCTTTCCTGCTCCTGGAGCTCCCCCATCCGCAGTGCTACCTTTCGCTTGCTCGTG
>VOFD01001673.1_pt1 | contig 19435 bp, 39 predicted proteins | sample 5384101 | NCBI WGS metagenome assembly VOFD01 (sample SAMN12384723, study PRJNA508395) | human gut metagenome | isolation source: healthy gut C | host: Homo sapiens
ACGGCTATGGTTAACGCCTTGGTCGGCGTCAAGTCGAACCAGATACGACGACTATGTTCCCGGACGTACCGGAAAATCACTGGGCTTATGAAGCTGTCGCAGCCATGGCGAAGAGCGGCTTGGTCAGGGGTATCCCGACGGCGAATTCAAGGGCGACCGCACCATGACTCGCTATGAATTTGCCCAGATCGTCTACAACGCCATTCAGGCCGGCGCAGAAGTGTAGACGCCCGTCTGGTAGAAGAATTCAAGCCGGGTGGAATACTTCCACAATTGTTGGCGATGGTGTATTGAGCAATCGAATGCTTCCAACTTAACGGAAGCTGTGAATCAGAACTATGCTCAGATTAACAACAATACGCAGGCTATCAGCGCATTGGACAGCCGTGTAGATGACCTCGGCGGCGAAATTGATCAGGTCGGCGCTATCTCCGCTGCGTTGGCAGGCTTGCATCCCCTCGATTATGACGGCACGGGCTCCAAGTTCCAGCTTTCTGCAGCTATGGGTTCCTATGACAGCACGCAGGCAGCTGCTATCGGCGCATTCTATCACTTCAACCGCGACGTCATGATTTCCTTGGGCGGCGCTACATCCTTCGATGGCGACCATAAGACAGCCGGCAACTTAGGCGTAACCTTCCGCATTGGTGAAGGCGCTTCCGGTAAAGCCGTATCGGACGACGTCATGGCTCGTCTTGAAGCAATGGATCAGAAGATCGCAGCTCTCGAACAGGAAAACAAAGAACCTGAAGAACGTATTGGGGCTATCGATACGTCCCTGAGCAAGGAATTCCCTGATGTACCGGCTAACCACTGGGCCTATGAAGCCGTAACGAAGCTGGCTGGCAACGACGTGACCCGTAGCAGAAATCATCTACAAGCTAGAACATGACGGCGAATTCCACGGCTGGTAAATGAATTCAAACCCGCACAAACGAAAGAGCCTAAGCCGCTGGAACGACGCAGGTTATAAAAGTTAACAAATAATGTGACCTATCCTATGACATTAGGAAAGGTCAATATGTAGAGGCATCAGCTTGCGTATGTGAGATTTGAAGAAGAGATAGGTCTAACTGCGCAAGCTTTTGCCATATACAACATTTACAATATCAAGAAAAAAAGGTTGGCTTTGTCCTGTGAAAGGCAAAAGGACGAATCTGCCGGCCGATTTTATTCATCTGTAGTCGAATATTCGATAAGATGAAAGGGGGAATAGATATATGAACCGAATTTACAAAGTCATTTGGAGCAAGGTCAAGCACCAGTACGTTGTCGTATCGGAACTGGCTCACAGCTGCACAAAGAGCACGAGCAGCCGCGTCGGCAGAAGCGCTGCCGCCGTATTTACTGCATTCATGCTACGATGGGGAACCGGTATCGCGCAGGCTGCGCCGGTACAGGAAGATCCACCGTATCCGTGGATGTTGGTGGATAGCAGTTCACGAAACGGCAACGAAGACGTGACGGCAGCAACGCCTGCTGAAACGCCGGAAACTACAGAACCTTCAGATGAGCAAGGCTCAGAAGACGATATGGACAGCATATATCAAAACGCCGGCACGGTCCATAATACGCAGGGCTTTTATGCCAAACAAGACGAAACAACAGGTCACGGTACTTGAATTCCCTGACGGAAAAAAGGCCTGTGGGTCGGCGGCTCCAACGACGATACAGGCTTTCATGTTGATAATGATGGAAATATTCGTACGACGGGAAAATTAACTGCTGCAGATGGAAAATTCCAAGTTGATACGGACGGGGAGCATTTACGGAGCTGACGGCAAGTTCGATGTGGACAGTGTCGGCAACGTAACCACAGCAGGCGGCGTGACAGCAGCGGACGGGTCGGCACGGACGGCAGCATCTACGGAGCTGACGGCAAGTTCGATGGACAGTGTCGGCAACGTAACCACAGCAGGCGGCGTGACAGCGGCAGCCGGTAAGTTTGCAGTCGGCACGGACGGCAGCATCTACGGAGCTGACGGCAAGTTCGATGTGGACAGTGTCGGCAACGTAACCACAGCAGGCGGCATGACAGCGGCAGCTGGTAAGTTTGCGGTCGGCACGGACGGCAGGCTGACGGCAAGTTCGATGTGGACAGTGTCGGCAACGCGTAACCGGCAGGCGGCATGACAGCGGCAGCCTGAGGTAAGTTTGCAGTCGGCACGGACGGCAGCATCTACGGAGCTGACGGCAAGTTCGATGTGGACAGTGTCGGCAACGTAACCAGCAGCAACAGGCGCCAGCGTTGAGTCAGCGGCAGCCATCTAAGTTTAATGCAGGTCGGACGGCAGCATCTACGGAGCTGACAGCAAGTTCGATGTGGACAGTGTCGGCAACGTAACCACGGCAGGCGGCATGACAGCGGCGCAGCCGACCAAAGTTTGCAGTCGGCACGGACGGCAGCATCTACAGGCTGACGGCAAGTTCGATGTGGACAGTGTCGGCAACGTAACCACGGCAGGCGGCATGACAGCGGCAGCCGGTAAGTTTGCAGTCGGCACGGACGGCAGCATCTACGGAGTTCGATGTGGACAGTGTCGGCAACGTAACCACGGCAGGCGGCATAACGGCAGCGGACGGTAAGTTTAGTGGACGGCAGCATTTATGGTCTCAATAAAACTTTGAAGTCGACAGCGTAGTAACGTAACGGCAGAACTGGTGTGACAGCAGCAGCCGGTAAGTTTGCAGAAGTCGGCACGGACGGCAGCATTTATGGTCTAATGGAAACTTTGAAGTCGACAGCGTAGGTAACGTAACGGCAGCAGGTGGTGTGACAGCAGCAGCCGGCAAAGTTTGCGGTCGGCACGGACGGCAGCATCTACGGAGCTGACGGCAAGTTCGATGGGGACAGTGTCGGCAACGTAACCACGGCAGGCGGCATGACAGCGGCAGCCGGTAAGTTTGCAGTCGGCACGGACGGCAGCATCTACGGAGCTGACGGCAAGTTCGATGGGGACAGTGTCGGCAACGTAACCACGGCAGGCGGCGTAACGGCAGCGACGGTAAGTTTTGCAGTCGGCACGGACGGCAGCATCTACGGAGCTGACGGCAAGTTCGATGGACAGTGTCGGCAACGTAACCACAGCAGGTGGCGTGACAGCAGCAGCCGGTAAGTTTGCAGTCGGCACGGACGGCAGCATTTATGGCTCCAATGGAAACTTTGAAGTCGACAGCGTAGGTAACGTAACGGCGGCAGGTGGTGTGGACAGCAGCAGCCGGTAAGTTTGCAGTCGGCACGGACGGCAGCATTTATGGCTCCAATGGAAACTTTGAAGTCGACAGCGGAAAAACGTAACGGCAGGCGGTACAGGACAGCAGTAAGTGTTGCAGTCGGCACGGACGGCAGCATTTTTGGCAATGGTGTGACAGCGTAGGTAACGCAACGGCAGCATGACAGCAGCAGCCGGTTTGCCATTTATGGCTCCAATGGAAACTTTGAAGTTGACAGCGTAGGTAACGTAACGGCAGCAGGCGGTGTGACAGCAGCAGCCGGTAAGTTTGCAGTCGGCACGGACGGCAGCATTTATGGTCAATGGAAACTTTGAAGTTGACAGCGTAGGTAACGTAACGGCAGCAGGCGGTGTGGACAGCAGCAGCCGGTAAGTTTGCAGTCGGCACGGACGGCAGCATTTATGGCTCCAATGGAAACTTTGAAGTCGACAGCGTAGGTAACGTAACGGCAGCAGGCGGTGTGACAGCAGCAGCCGGTAAGTTTGCAGTCGGCACGGACGGCAGCATTTATGGCTCAATGGAAACTTTGAAGTCGACAGCGTAGGTAACGTAACGGCAGCAGGCGGTGTGACAGCAGCAGCCGGTAAGTTTGCAGTCGGCACGGACGGCAGCATTTATGGCTCCAATGGAAACTTTGAAGTCGACAGCGTAGGTAACGTAACGGCAGCAGGCGGTGTGACAGCAGCAGCCGGTAAGTTTGCAGTCGGCACGGACGGCAGCATTTATGGCTCCAATGGAAACTTTGAAGTCGACAGCGTAGGTAACGTAACGGCAGCAGGTGGTGTGACAGCAGCAGCCGGTAAGTTTGCAGTCGGCACGGACGGCAGCATTTATGGCTCCAATGGAAACTTTGAAGTCGACAGCGTAAGGTAACGTAACGGCAGCAGGCGGTGTGACAGCAGCAGCCGGTAAGTTTGCAGTCGGCACGGACGGCAGCATTTATGGCTCCAATGGAAACTTTGAAGTCGACAGCGTAGGTAACGTAACGGCAGCAGGTGGTGTGACAGCAGCAGCCGGTAAGTTTGCAGTCGGCACGGACGGCAGCATTTATGGCTCCAATGGAAACTTTGAAGTCGACAGCGTAGGTAACGTAACCACGGCTGGCAATGCTGATATTACAGGCTCGCTGACGGCAGCAGATGGTCAATTCAAGTATGGAGCGAAAACGGCGGATTCTCTGCAGCAGGGGGCAAATTTGTAGTACATAGTGACGGTACTGTCAGAGCAAAGGCAGGCATCATTGCGGCTGGCGGTGGAGAATTTGGGGGTGCAGTTAAAGCTCCGGCAGGTCATTTTACCGAACAAATTACTGTCGATAGTAAAAATGGGAGATAGTGCGTTCTATGTAAATAATGAAGGCTACATGCAAGTCGGTAACGGTAACTTCAAAGTTCATACTGATGGCACGATAAAAGCTAAAAACGGCGTATTTGATGGTATTGTTACAGGACCAACCAATAAGAATTGAACGGTATTTACATATACTTCTGGTCGCGCGGCGACAGAAGATCAGCTATTTGTTGTACAAGGAAATGTAGATGATTTAGAACAGAAGACCGATCACATTAAGCACGTAACCGAGCCGGAAGGTACAGACTATACGGAAGTTGAAGGTACGAAGTTCTATAGTGACGGTAGCATGAATATTGCAAATGGCAAATTTACTGTCGATACAGAGGGGAACACAGAAGTTAAGGGCTGGATGGTAATCCAGGGTAAAACCACGATTAATGCCGATGCAATGGTTCAAGGCAACTTGACAGCCGGTACGATTCAAAATGCTAATGAAAGCTTTAAGGTTGATGAAAAAGGCAAGATTTCTGCTGATACAGTTGTCGCAACCAACATGTATGTCGGCAGTTCTGAAGATGAAAACAATGCCGTTGCTACGATAGGGAAGCTTGCAGACGTTGAAAGTGGACTTAGAACCGATATCGGCGATGCTAAATTCGGCGATACGAAGTATGCATCGGAAGCTACTAATGTGACCGAAGCTATTTATGCTGTTGATGATCAGGTGGAAATCAACAGCGATGCGCTGGATGCATACAAAGCAGCTGGCATTGTTGCAGGAAATGAAGTGGGACAGTATTCCAAGGCGATTGCATTAGGAGATAATGCGACAGCTAATGGCTGGAGCGCAGTTGCGTTTGGCAGCAATGCCAGCGCTGAAGGCTCGAATAGCGTGGCAATTGGTGTTAATAGCGCTTCTGATGGATTAAGTACAGCAGTAGGCGCAGGCAGCACTGCAGATGGCCCACAGGCTACGGCATTGGGACAGAACTCGAATGCCTTAGGTCAGGGAGCTGTTTCCTTAGGCGCTAATTCAGAAGCCGTGGGAGAAGGCGCAGTTTCGATTGGCTTTAACAATTCGGCGGAAGTGGCCGGTTCGGTTGCAATTGGCAACGGTGCCCATGTATACGAAGGCGGCACGAATTCGGTTGCCTTAGGTCAGTGGAGTCAGGCTTCTGATGATAAAGTTGTTTCCGTAGGTAATGATTGGCTGAAACGCCGGATTACTAATGTAGACGCAGGCACAGATCCTACAGATGCTGTCAATGTACAACAGCTGACAGACCGGACTGCCCATATGGTAGAATGGGATGAAAATACGGATGACACAATTCATGGCGTCACCTTGGAAAATGGCATGATTACGGCTGCTGACGGTAACTTCATTGTTTATGAAAGTGGTGTTGTAAAACTCAACGATGGTAATCTTGTGATCGGTACGAATGGCGACTTGAATTCCAAAGGCACCATCACTGGCAACGTATTGAGTACGGGCGGTTTTGTAGCTAACGCAGATGGAAATGCTGAAGCTAAAGGTACTGTAACCGCTAATACCTTGAGTACTGGTGCAGATGGATTTATTGCCAACAGCAATGGTGATTTTGAAGCTGGAAATGCCCATATTGATGGTACGCTTCTTGTTGGTGAAAAATTCAAGGTAACACCTGATGGCGAATTGATTGCTGCAAATAGCGCCTTTAAGGTAGCTGCTGACGGTACTATGACGGCTGTTACAGGCGGAACCATCGGTGGAGTAGAGCTGAAAAGCGGTGAAGTGACTGGCCTGCTCAATACGACGTGGGATGCTGGTAATATTTCCACTCAACCGTGCGGCTACAGAAGGGCAGTTAAGTGAAGCAACAGAAGGTATGGTTACTTGGGATGACAGCACAGGAAACGTGATTCACGGCGTGACACTGGATAGTGGCAAGGTTACGGCAAATACAGTTACGGCATCGAATGGTTTAAATGTAGGAGCTATGACTAATGGTATGCCTGCTTTCCAAGTCAAAACAAATGGACAATTCCATGCAGTCGGTGGTAAATTTGCTGTCAATGAATATGGAGGCTTTGGTGCAGTTCAGGGTGAAGATGGCACCTATAAATTCCATGTTGGAGAAGACGGCGATATTAAGGCCCTTAATGGTGGCTTCCTTGTCAACAATGAGATGGCATTGTCTTCAATAAGGATGTGTTTAAAGTATCGACTAGCGGCGATGTTACTGCCAACAGCGGTACGTTTGGCGAAGTCATCATTCAAAAATGGCACGATTACTGGCTTAACGGAATCTGATGAAACAGATGCAGCAGCAACAGTCGGTCAGCTCAATACTGCTATGGACAACGTCTTGAAGACTGATGGTTATGGAAATATTACTGTCAATAATATCAAAGCAAACCAAGGAATTACAGCGAATTCCTTTAGCTGTAGGGAAGTGGATAAATGATAATATAGGGCACGTTATTGAATTTGAGAAGAAGGTCAATTCCATGCTGCGAGCGGTAAATTTATTGTTAACCAAAACGGTTCATTTAACGCAGCTGGAAATGAAGATGGTACCTATAACTTCGTTGTCTCAACGGAAGGAGAAGTAACAGCCGACTCATATAGAAATGCTAATTCTACGTTCCAAGTAACGAATGATGGTGCTATCTATGCTAGCGGAGGGAGGCACTATTGGACATGTAGGATTAGAGGACGGTGTAGTAAATGCAGATAAAGGTATCCTTGTGGGGAAAAGATAATGCATTCCAAGTAGATGCTTCAGGAAGTGTTACTGCAAAAGAGGTTACGATTACTATTGATAACAGCAATTCTGTTAAGATGAGCGATATGTGGAATATAATGTCCGGCACGGCAGGAGTTACTGTTGGCGGTACAACTTATGGTGGAGCTTACTTTACGAAGTCGAATGGTACATCGTATCTCAATTATGGCGGCACTTCTAATATCAATCTGAATAATTTAGGTACCGTCATGGATGCCATGGATGGCAAGATTCAGAACGTAGTTGATAAAATTAATGAGCTTCCTGATGATGCGGCTAGCAACTCCACAACTACCGCAAAGCCAGTCTGCGAAGATGACAGCGAAGGCTGCTGCAGCCGAAACAGCGGCAACGCCAGCTGCTAATAACGGCCTTGCAGCTCCGGAAGCGTCCCAACCGATGGCTCCTTCGGTCATGACGATGGCCTTGCAGCCAAACCTGTTGTCGGAAACGGGTGACGAAACACAGACGGAAACGGGTTCTACCTTGGAAAGAGAGCCAGGGGCAGGTAATACGGCAGAAGGCGGAGCTAGCGGGAACCCAGTTAATAGCAACAGTTTCATACCAATGGATGATGGAACTAATGTGGTTATCGGTTCGACTACGTTTAAAGATGGTTTGAATGTTGAAGACGGGTTGAATGTCGGCAGTGCAGAGAAACCGGCAGACAGTTCTTTTCCACGGCGACGTAGCCATCGGCAACAGCGACACGAACTACGACTTGACGGTCAACGGCGAAAATGTCATGGACAAGATCCACGCCAATGAAGCTACGCTGGAACAGCACAGCACGGCTATCAGCACGCTGGGCAGTAAAGTCGGAGAACTTGACAGCCGCATCGACGAAGTCGGTGCAGGAGCGCAGCCGCATTGGCAGCCCTCCATCCGCTCGATTTCGACCCGGACAACAAGTGGGATTTCGCGGCTGGCTACGGTAACTACCGCGGGCGAAAGCGCCGTCGCCTTCGGGGCCTTCTATCGTCCGAACGAAGACACGATGTTCAGCGTCGGCGGCACCGTCGGCAACGACGACAACATGGTCAATGCCGGCGTGTCCATCAAGATCGGCGGGTAGCAGCGGCGTCACCACGTCCCGCGGCCATGGCTAAGGAAATCAAGGCCATGCGCGACGTCGTAGCCAAGCAGGATGCGCAGATCCAGAAATTGACGGCTATGGTCAACGCATTAGTCGGCGTACAGACGGAAACGGATACGACGACCATGTTCCCGGATGTACCGGAAAACCACTGGGCATACGAAGCTGTCGCAGCCATGGCTAAGAGCGGCCTGGTCAAGGGCTATCCGGACGGCGAATTCAAGGGCGACCGCAACATGACGCGGTATGAATTTGCCCAGATTGTCTACAATGCTATCAGGCCGGCGCAGAAGTAGATGCTCGTCTGGTAGAAGAATTCAAGCCGGAATTGGAATACTTCCACATCGCTACCGTCGCGAAGGATAAAGACGGCAACCCGACGATTGAACGCGTACGGGCTAACTAATTTCATACAAAAGGGGATAGCGCTCAGTTTATAGCTGACGCAGCACAAGTAAAACGAGTCGGGGAAAACGTGTCGAAACAGGTGCTGACCCATCATTTCGCCATGCATTTTATTGAACTGAAGAAATTTACGTATAGTGATATTAAGTCGCTGCACCGATTGGGAAAATGGACGGCCTATTTTCGAATTGCAGCGCCGAAGAAAACGGAGGAATTAGCCATGAGCGACCCGATCATGAAGGAAGTCGTTAACGCCGAAATGGCTTTACAGAAGACGAAATCATGCGGCGGCAGTACACGCAGCGGGGAAAAAGCCCTGCGGGATTACTGCAGCGACATGGCCGAGGCCCGACGTGAGACAGGAAGACAGGAAGGAATATTGGAAGGCAAACAGGAAGGAATATTAGAAGGCAAACGGGAAGGGAGACAGGAAGAAAAGGTTTCTATCGCCGTCAACATGCTGCGGCTGGGGATAGACGTGTCTCCATTGCTGCGGCGACGGGCTTGTCTATAGCCGATGTCGAGCTGTTGAAGACGAAACTGCGTTGACACAGGCTTTGTTGTCAATAACGATGCCGAAGAAACGGAGGAATTAGCCATGAGCGACCCGATCATGAAAGAAGACGTCAACGCCGAAATGGCTTTTACAGAAGACGAAATCATGCGGCGGCAGTATACGCAGCGGGAAAAAGCTTTGCGAGATTACCGCAGCGACATGGCCGAGGCCCGACGAGAAGGAGAGCAGAAGGGACGACGTGAGGGAGAGCAAAAAAGGAAGACGTGAGGGAGAAACGGAAAGGGAGACATGAAGAAAAGGTTTCTATTGCTGTCAACATGCTGCGGCTGGGGTATAGATGTGTCTCACATTGCCGCGGCAACAGGCTTGTCTATAGCCGATGTGGAGCTGCTGAAGACGAAACTGCCTTGATGCAGGTCTTGTTATCGACAACGATGCCAAAGAAACTGCTGCGAAAGAGGTTCTGTCATATACGAAAACCCAGCGCCATAAACGCTGTATGCGCTTCATGACGCTGGGTTTATATTTTTGTATTAAAACGACCGCCTTCCCAAGGTGGGATGGGCGCATGATTTTAGGGTCAGGTGGTCGACGAGATAGCCTGCTTCTTCCAGGGTGACGTCTTCCTTTGCGCCGTCGTGTTCGAAGACGCAAAGGGGATTGTCCGCGCCGACTTCACCGCCGGGCAGGTAGATGTATTTCTCCCGTTTCGCTGTCGCCGAAGATGATGCCGGCCAGGAGGTGTTTCTGGGCGATTTGGCTCATGCTTTTCCTCCTCGTCAAGGTGATTTCCAGGAGCTTGCAGTCCCGATAGTCTGCCGATACGAGGTGGAGCAGGGTGCCGTTGTAGCGGCGGGGGAACATCGTATTGGGCTGCATGCCGTGGAGGTGGCCGAAGATGCACAGGGGCACCTTGTATTTTTCCAGGAGCTCCGTAAAGCCGCTGGGCTTGGTCAGGTCGCAGACCGGCGGATAGTGGAGGAGCAGGATGGTGTGCTCGCAGCCGAGCTTTTCCGCTTCCTGCAGGGTCCGCTCGACGCGCAGGAGCTCGCGGCGGTAAGGCTTGGCGTCCCGCTCTTCCTTGTAGTGGATGTCGCCGGGGCAGACCCAGCCGTGGGTGCCGCAGACGGCGATGCGCCCTTCGTCGAGGGTGACTGTCGTGCCGTAGAGGTACTGCATGTTATTCTCGGCGTCCATGCGGTTGAGCTTGCCGGCGCTTTCCCACCAGAAGTCGTGGTTGCCGCGGATGATGAGCTTCCGGCCCGGCAGGGCGCGGATTTCGTCCAGGTCTTCCTGGGCGTCCTTGAGGTGCATGGCCCACGACGTGTCGCCGGCGATGAGTACTGTGTCGTCGTCGGTGACGCGGCTGTTCCAGTCTTCCTGGATGCGGCTCCAGTGGTCTTTCCAGCGGGGGCCGAATATTTCCATAGGCTTTTTAGGCGGATGGCCTGATAAGTGTAAGTCTCCGATTGCAAATAAACGCATGTATCTTTCCTTTCTATAGGGAGTGGGTGAGTTAAGGCTGGGCGAGCTGACGTTTCATCGCTTCGATGAACTGGGCTCGATGGCCCGGATTGGATATTTGGGGGATCATGTAGCCGACGAACAGGGGGTTGGTCAGGAAGCGGGGCATGATCTTGACGTACAATTTGTCGTCGCTGGGGAAGTCGTAGAAGAAGATGTTGTAGCTGTCGTTGCTGCGGATAAATTTGAACATGAAATAGTCCGCCGTGCGCTGCATATAGCGTACGAACTGGGGAAGCTTTTTTCTCGTCGGAGAGGATGAGGTTGATTTCATAAAACCGATGATGGGCCGCAGGGACAGGTTGACTTCTATGCCTTCTTCGCAGAGGACGGGCGTGCCGGCAAAGTGGCAGGCCTGAATGTCGTCGTGGTAGTCGTAGTGCTCGAAACCGACGATTTGCGAGTGGGGATGGTGAATCGTCCCGCCCGACATGTAGCCGTGATTGCGGTAGAATACGACGGAGCCGCGGCGGAAGCGTTCCATGGCCTTGACTTGCCGCCATTTTTCCAGTCCGAAGCGGATGAGGTCGACGGCGTAGGCGGCGTCGTAGGTGGAAAAGTCGCCGTCGCAGTCGTCTGTCTCGATAATCAGGGTCTGCCAGGAATCCTTCAGGACAGGGGTAGGCGTTTTCCAGCCAGATCATATGGCCTCTGGTGTCCATGATGTTTTTCAAATGTTCTACGTCGCAGAAGGGGCAGTACGATTCGTCGCGATGGACCGTGTCGGGCTTCGTTTTCCCCTATGTCTAAATTGTATTCGAGAATATGGTGCAATGGATTCTGTTCCATAGTGTATGCTCCTTTTTATTCATTATATATTGTAGCATACGGACTGCCTTTTTTAAACCTGATGCGATATAATTATAGATACAGCTTTTCCGGCGACGGGGAGCTGCGAAAGGATGGTAGATATATGAATGATAAGGATATGAAGGACGGGGCCTTGGTCGCCGGTGCTGCTGAATGGTTTGACGCCCACGGGCGGGACCTGCCGTGGCGGCGCGACGTGCCGCGGGACCCGGAAATGGAAATCATGCTGCAGCAGACGAAGGTCGAAGCGGTGCGGCCCTATTACGACAGCTGGATGGACCGCTTTTCCCGATATTCCTACGCTGGCGGCGGCCTCGCAGGACGACGTGCTGCGCCAGTGGCAGGGATTGGGCTACTACTCGCGGGCCCGCAATCTCCACGAGGCCGTGCGCGAGGTCGCGGCGTCGTACGGCGGCAAGGTGCCGAAGAATAAAAAAGGACATACTGGCCTTGAAGGGCGTCGGAGACTACACGGCCGGGGCGATCCTGAGCATTGCCTACGGCGAGGCCGAAGCCGCTGTAGACGGCAACGTCCTGCGGGTCTTCGCACGCCTGTACAATATAGACGGCAACATCTTGTCGGGGCCGGTGAAAAAGGAAATTACGGCCTTGGTGCAGGCTCAGATTCCCCAGGACCGGGCCGGGGCGTTCAACGAAGCGCTGATGGATTTCGGGGCCATGATCTGCATTCCCAAGCATCCCCGCTGCGGCGAATGCCCTTGGCCGATATATGCATGGCGAAGCGGGCCGGCCGGGAGCAGGAGCTGCCCGTGCGCATCGTAAAGAAAAAGGTGCCGACGGAGCAGGTGACGGTCGTCGTCGTAGAGGACAATGGACGCTGGCTCATCCACCGCCGGCCGCCGCAGGGGCTTGCTGGCGTCGATGTGGGAATTTCCCAACGGGACGGATGGTTTGGACGGCGTGCGGCAGCTGACGGAAGGCGTCGGCGTGACGATTGATGTCGACGAGGAGCCCATAGGGACGCTGAAGCACGTCTTTTCCCCACAAGATATGGCAGATGACTATTTACGAAGGCCGCCGGATTGGCGGGAGAGCTTATGGAAAAGGAGGGATTGGCAGTGGCTGCCGAGGCGCGACGTGACGTCGGTCCCCTGGGCGGGGCCTCACGGTAAAAATCACTGCTATGGCGAGATGAAGGGACCCTTTTTTATCAATTTCATGATCATCATGTCGTGCATCTGCGTGTGCTCCGCCGTGTTGTGGAATTACATCTACCGCCGCAGCCGCTGGCTGGCTCTGGTCGTTTTCGTGGCGGCGGCGACAGTTATCGCCGGCGCAGGACTGTCTTACTACGGGCGGGTGTTCCCGGCTGTGCAGGGGACTGTCGAGGGATGCCCTCATGTACGGCTCCTTGGGGGCTATCAGCTGGTTTTTCCTGTTTTTCCTGGCCTTTCCGTCTTGGTCGTCGCCTCTGCCGCCGTTTTTATCGAGCGGCGTCTGCGGCGGTGGAAGCAAAGCGGCGCGGCGTGACGACTATGCCGCCTGTACCGCCGGAGAAGGGGCAGGGACGGGGCATGACGCGGCGTTTCCTTCCTGCGCGGCGTCGCGGCGGTCATCCCTGTTGCGGCGGCCGGCACGAGCGTATTGGGGAATTTCGTCGGCGAGCTATCTAGCCGTAACCCGTCACGACCTGCACTATCCCGACCTGCCGGACTACCTCGACGGTTATAAAATCGGCCAGATTTCCGATGTCCACCTGGGGCTGTTCGTCAGTCCCGAGCAGCTCCAGGCGAGGCTTTGGAGGTGCTGGCGGCGGAGAGGGTAAACCGTGTGGAAATTACGGGTGACCTCATCGACGAGCTGTCCCTCCTGCCGCAGTGCGGCGACGTGCTGCGGGGAGATGGCGGCGAAGTTTCCCGACGGCATGGATTACTGCTACGGCAATCACGAGTATTACCGCGGCCTTGAGGCCATTACGGCCTTGCTGGAAACGACACCGGTACGCATTTTGCGCAACAGCGCCGTAGAGGCGTCGGCCGGGCGGGGAGAGGGCTTGGCCGAACGGTCCGGCCAGGATGCCGCTCCCTTTTACGTTGCCGGCGTAGACTACAGCTTTGCCCGCGGCGACGAAGCCTTTACGGCCCAGCGGCGGGAGTACGTGGCTCATGCTTTGGACGGCGTGCCCGAATCGGCCTTCGTCGTCATGCTGGCGCATCATTCCGATTTCATCGACGAAGGCTTTGAACGGCGCATTCCCTTGACGATGTGCGGCCACACCCACGGCGCCCAGTTCGCCCCTCATCGGGCCTGTCGTCGAGTCCGTCGGCTTCAAGTACCTGCGCGGCATGTACCGCCAGGGCGGCTCATACGGCTACGTCAACCGCGGCACGGGCCATTGGCTGCCCTTCCGGGTATTCTGCTCCCGCGAGGCGACGGTCTTTACCCTGCATAAAGGATAAACAGGAGGAAACAACAGATACGTATGATGATACAAAAAGCGATTTTACATATATTGATTTCAATACGAACATGTGCATCTTGTCGCAGAAGGACCTCGATTTCAGCAGCGACGTCGTGTACGAATACGTGGACAAGCGCATGAACCGCATCCTGCAGGACGCAGGCCAGCAGACGGGCGTATTTTACGCAACGAGTAATTATCAGGCCCTGCTGCAGCAGCTCATCGGTGGAGAAATCAGCTTCGACGAGTTCGCCTCGCAGACGGCGCGGCAGCTCTACGACATCTTGTCGCACTGTGACGGGCCGTCGTCGCTGGACGTCCTCGTCGTCGATTTCAATGACGACGCCGACGTGCGCTGCATCGGCGTGCTCCTGCTGGACAACAAGACGGCCTACACCCATCAGATATTGGACGACGACGGGGCGGTGTACAACAAGCTTATCAAGCATTACGCTATCCTGCCCGGCGCGTCTCAGAAGATAGAGGCCTACGCCCTCATACACTGCGGCGATTTCTCCATCCGCTTTGTCGACAAGAAGCGGCAGATGGACGGGAAGACATCTATATCCTGCCGGAACGGCTCCTGCAGTGTACGTCGGTCATTTCGGCCAAGGACGCTGTCAAGCTGGTCAGCAAGATTGCCGCCAAGGTCGCCGAGGATCACGGCGGAAATACGGTAGAGGTCTTGTCGAAGGCCAAGAATTACCTTGTCGAAAACGCCGAGACGGCCGAAGCCTTTTCGCCGCAGGACTTGGGGGCAGAGGTATTCGCCGGTTCGCAGGCCATGCGGAATGAATTTGCCGCCCAGCTGGAAGAAGCCAAGCTGCCTGCCGACGTGCCTATCGCCAAGGCCTTTGCCGAACGGGCCGGCCGCAGCCACAAGATCAAGACCGACACGGGCATTGAAATCATTTTCCCGTCGGAATACATCGAAAACACGGACTATATCCAGTTTATCAACAATCCCGACGGCACCATTTCCATCGAATTGAAGAATATCGGAAAGATCATCAATAAATAAACGAGAGAGGGCTTTTTCCCGCAGAGGAGAAGGCCCTTTTTCCTTGCAGCAGCTCAAGATTGAATTTTATGGGGAAAAATGATACGATTACGTATATATTTTAAGAATGGCCTTCAAGGTTCGAGGATGTTTGCCGAAAGGGGAATGGGACATGGAACTGCGCGTGCTGAAGTATTTTTTAGTCGTTGCCAGAGAAGAGAATATTACGAAGGCGGCCAAGATGCTGCACATTACGCAGCCTACCTTGTCGCGCCAGCTCATGCAGATGGAGGAAGAGTTCGGCGTGTCCCTGTTCAAGCGCAGCAAAGCACAGCATCATACTGACTGAGGAGGGCATGATACTGCGCCGCCGGGCCCAGGAGCTCGTCGACCTGGCCGAAAAGACGGCGAAGGAAGTGTCGCGGCAGGACGAGGTCATTTCCGGCGAAATCGCCATCGGCTGCGGCGAGACGAAGAATCTGGAGCCTATGGCCAAGGTCATGGCGGCCTTCAGCAGGCCTATGGAGAGGTGCAGTTTACCTTGTATACGGGCATTGCCGACGACGTGAAGGAGCGCATCGAGCAGGGAACCCTCGATTTCGACTACTCATTGAGCCCGTAGACGTGAGCAAGTACAGCTACCTGCGCATGCCTCTCAAGCGACCGCTGGACCGTGCTGATGCGGCAGGATCATCCCCTGGCGGCGAAGGGAGGCCGTCGAGCCGCAGGATCTGGCCGGGCAGCGCCTCATCATGCCGGCCCGCTTGTCCGTAAAAAAAAAATCAGGTCGAAGCCTGGCTGGGGCGATGGCAGTCCGACGCGCCTGGCCGTGTACATGAATCTGTCGGCATACAACAAGATGGTCCTGACGGACAACGGCGTCGGCCTGGCCTTGGGGCTGGACTTCGACACGGTCTTGCCGGGCTTGTGCATGCGCCCTATGAAGCCGTTCATCGAAAACGGAAGCTACATGGTCTGGAAAAGAACCAGTTCTTGTCGCCGCTGCTGGAACGGTTCATCGAATTTACCGAAGCATATCTGCAGGAGCACTATGGAACGCAGCGCGGCGAATAGGGCACCGGCGTCTGGACAAGGCCGTTTCACCGGGCGGGCTTTTGCTTTTGCCGTCGTCTTACTTGTTTTTCCATTCCATCGTAGTATGATATATATGTAAAAAATACATAATATATTTACATTAATATATTTAGTCTTTGAGGCAAGGTGAGAAAGGGAAATCCTTTCAGAGTCCTGACCGGCGGTGATAGTCCGCAACCTCCTGAGGGAGCTGACCCGGCGAAATTCCGGGACCGACAGTATAGTCTGGATGAGAAAAGACTTCGGGCGTGGCACAGGTGTGTTTGCCGTGCCGTTCTCAAGTGCGAAAAGGCTGGATGTATTCCGGCCTTTTTTGATTTGCCGCAAGATAGAAGGGCAGGTAATGGATATGGAAAAGAAATATTATTTGGGATTTGACGCCGGGACGCAGAGCGTAAAGGTCGCCGTGTACAGCGAGGACATGGAATGCGTAGCTATGGATACGGCCAAGACGACGCTGTATTATCCTCATCCCGGCTGGGTGCAGATGGACGTAGACGAATATTACCGCCTCATCAAGCAGTGCATGGCGTCGTGCAGCCGCCAGCTGGAAGAAAAAGGGGATTTCCCCCGGCGGCGGTGCGGGCTATCATGGGCGACGGCATCATCTGCGGCATCGCCGGCATCGACGCCGAAGGGAACGCCGTGACGCCGTACGTCAATTATTTGGACAGCCGCACGGCTGACGACGTAGAAGGGCTGAAGGCCCTGAAGCTGGATATCTGGGCGGCCGAAACGGGAAACGCCGAGCCGAACGTCATGTTCCCCGGCCATGTTTGCCCGCTGGTTCATGAAGCATATTCCGGCCTTTAAGGAAAAGGGCGTCAAGTTCGTCCACAACTGCCCGTACGTCCTCATGCATCTGGCCGGATTGCAGGGAGAAGACGCCTTCATCGACTGGGGCGCCATGTCCGGCTGGGGCCTGGGCTACGACGTCGTGACCAAGGAGTGGTCCGATGAGCAGCTTCGCATCCTGGGCATCGACAAGAAATACATGCCGCGCATCGTCAAGCCCTGGGACATTATTGGCCGTCTCTGCGAAGCCGACGCCCTGGAAACGGGCTTTCCTGCCGGCATTCCCATCTGCGCCGGCGCCGGCGATACGATGGAATCCATGATGGGCAGCGGCATTCTGGAAGCGGGCAAGGCCGTCGACGTGGCAGGCACCTGCGCTATGTTCTGCGCCGCTACGGACGGCATCATCCCCGAATTGTCCGTGCCGGGAAGCGGCCTCATCTTCAATTCCGGGCACCTTGCCGGGGACGTATTTCTATTGGGGCATGGTGCGGACCGGCGGCCTGGCTCTGCGCTGGTTTAAGGACTCTGTCTGCCGCCGCGAAGACGACGAATACTACGCCGAGCTGGACAAATTAGCAGAACGCCATCCAGCAGGCTGCGACGGGGCGATGTTCATTCCCTACCTGACGGGCGGCAACGGTGATTTCCCCATGTGCGCGGTACCTTCACGGGCCTGACACTCGACTCGGACCAGGGGGCGATGTGGCGCTGCGTCCTCGAAGGCATCGGCTACGATTACATGGAGGTCACCGACCGGTACCGGGCGGCAGGCATCGACTTGACGACGCTGACCATTACGAAGGCGGCAGCCGTGACGATTTAATGGAATCAGATCAAGGCTGACATGCTGGACACGCAGGTATCGACGCTGCGCGTCGCCGGGCCGTGCCGACAAACTGCATCGTAGCCGCCTACGGAGGGCGATATTGCCGACCTCAAGCAGGCTCTCCAGCGGCAGCTCGCCGTTCACAAGACCTTTATGCCGAATAAGGACAACACGGCCATGTACAGGCGGCAATACGAACAAAGACGCCATATCTTGCAGGCCTTAAATGTCGGCGAAGGGCAAAAAAAATGAATTGTGAAAATTACATAATCTGGTATGACCAACGTTCATAATATAACGTAGTAAACGGCGCTTTTGGTATCGAATGATGAAATAAAAGTATTGGACATGGTTTGTGTATAAAAAAAACGTATACATAATATGCAGTTTTTGGAAAAATCGCGTTTTTTTCGGTAGATTTTTTGGAAAACGTGATATACTATGAGTGTAAGCAGTGAAACTTATTTTAATATCGCGCGTGAGTTTTTCGAAAGAGACTCGTGAAAAAATCACGCGAAATAAGGAGGAGTTTAACATGTTTTGTAAAAGGTAATGGTTATTGGCGCAGGCACCATGGGTTCCGGTATCGCTCAGGTATTTGCTGTTAACGGTTGCGAAGTCGTTTTGAATGATATTAAAGACGAATTCATCGCCGGCGGCAAAGCTAAAATTGATAAAGCCTTAACGAAATTGGTCAGCAAGGAAAAAATGACGCAGGAAGAAAAGACGCCGTAATGGGCCGCATTTCCGGCTTCGTTACCCGCACGGCCGACAACATGAAAGACATCGACCTCGTTGTTGAAGCTGCTATCGAAGATCTGAAAATCAAATCGGCTATCTTCAAAGAATTAGACGAACTCTGCCGGAACACGATCCTGGCCAGCAACACGTCCTCTTTGTCCATCCACGCAGATCGGCGCAGCTACAAAACGTCCGGACAAAGTTATCGGCATGCACTTCTTCAATCCGGCTCCGGTCATGAAATTGATCGAACTCATCAACGGCATCGCTACTTCTGAAGATACGTTCGCAAAAATCAAAGAAGTATCCGAAGAATCGGCAAATCCCCGTAAAGTTAGACTTCCCGGGCTTCGTAGCAACCGCGTCGTTATCCCCATGATCACGAAGCTATCCAGGCTTTGATGGAAGGCGTAGCATCCAAAGAAGATATCGACTCCAGTATGCAAACTGGGCTCAACCATCCGATGGGCCCCCTCTTGGCTTTGAGCGACTTGATCGGCAACGACGTTGTCCTTCACATCATGGAAGTTCTCTATGAAGGCTTTCGGCGATCCGAAATATCGTCGTGCCCGCTCCTCAAAACGTACGTCAACGTGGTTACCTCGGCCGCAAGACGGGCAAAAAGGGCTTCTACGACTACATCGAAATAATAGGGCGAGCAGTACAAAATAACTCTATAAGCAAAATGTAAACTCGCGATTTATATTTAAAACAGGCAGTGGGTGAGTATTCACGCCCCTTGTTTGCACGTCCCTACGTGTGAATATATTATTTTGGGAGGGTTCTAATTATGGACTACAAAAACATTCTTTACTCGGCAGAAAACGGTATTGCAACGATTACGATCAATCGTCCGAAAGCTCTGAACGCCCTGAACACGGAAACGGTTTCGGAATTAAGAGACCT
>VOFD01002988.1_pt1 | contig 19419 bp, 12 predicted proteins | sample 5384101 | NCBI WGS metagenome assembly VOFD01 (sample SAMN12384723, study PRJNA508395) | human gut metagenome | isolation source: healthy gut C | host: Homo sapiens
GTCTTGGCCTCATAGAGCCGGTACACCATCCACGTAGGCACGAACGTGTCGCGGTCGCCGTGGATGAAGAGCATCGGCCTGCGGCACTTGGCCACCTGCCGCAGCGGCGACGCCTCGCCGAAGCGCCAGCCGTGGCGCAGGCCGCAGAGCGCGCTCGTGGTATACATCAGCGGGAACGGGGGCAGGCCGAACTGCCCCTTGAGCTGGCAGGCGAACTCGTCCCAAACGCTGGTGTAACCGCAATCCTCGACGAAACATCTTATATAAGGTGGCAAGTCCTCGCCCGAGGCGCACATCACCGTGGCGGCGCCCATCGACACTCCGTGCAGCACTATGCGCGACTCGTGGCCCTCGGAGCGGAAAAGACGCTCGGCCACCGCCGCCCAATGCACGAGGTCGCGGCGGTCGTTCCAGCCCATGCCTATGTCGCCGCCGTCGCTCAGGCCGTGGGCATGGAGGTCGGGCAGCAGCACGTTGAAGCCCATGTCGCGGTGGTACATACGGGCAAGGAAGAGGAACTTGGCCGAACAGTCCTTGTAGCCGTGCACCACGATGGCCGTGCGGCCGCAGGCCGAGTCGGCGCGCAGGTAGAGGGCGTGGTGGCGCTCGCCGCCGGGCATGGCCACGAACGTATCGCGCAGCAGGCCGCCACGCCTCAGGCTGTCGGTCCACTGCCTCATGTCGGGCAGCCACTTGTACAGCAGCGCGTAGGTGCTGTCGGTGTCGCGGCGGTTTGGGTCAGGCCCGAGCGAGTAGCCGAGCATGTAAGAGCTGGCGGCCCAGAGGCCCAGGGCCACCGCCGCCACGACGGCCAGCGAGGTTATTACGATACGCTTTCTCATGTCTGTATGGTTTTATGAAAACTGTTTCTTGCGCGGCGGCCAAGGCTGCCCGCACGCACGCCCGTCAGGCCCGCCGTCCACGAAGCCCTGCCGCAGCCCCAAATATACAACAAAAAGCGCAGTCGGCAATGACAATCCCCCGTTTTTTTTGCGGATGCCACCCGAAATTCCACGCATCGCACAGCCCCGCTTTATTTACAAAAAGCCCGGCGCAAGGGGCGCAATCACCAAGCATGGCTGCCTAACGGCCCTTTCCACACCGCAAAACGGCACGTCTTGCAGCGCAAAACGAGCCGTTTCGGAGCGCGAAACAGGCTCTCCTGCAACCCATTGAGAACCAAACCGTTGCAGGAAGCGGGCAAAACGATGAAAAGACATTACACCGGCCCGAAAGCAAAACAGCCGTTAACGGATAAAAAACAAGCGGAAAAAGCGCGGTCGTTTCTTGCGTTTTCCGCAAAAAAATTAGTAACTTTACAGCACCAATGACTTAAAGACATACCGCAACTATGGAACTACGATTCAACCTCACCTACGTCACGTCGTTCGGCGAACAGCTGATACTCAACATCATCGGCGGCGAAGGCCACCCCAAGGCCGAACGCCACACGATGGAGACGCTCGACGGGCGGGAGTGGACTTGCCGCCTCATAAAGGCCGTGAAGCCCGCGACCTACATAGACTACTACTACAGCGTGGAGCGGCGCGGCGCCGAGGCAAGGCGCGAATGGGACGCCATGCCCCACCGCCTTGAGTTCCCGAGTACGCGCAGCGCGCTCCACGTGATGTTCGACCGGTGGATCGACGTACCCGACGACGCCCTGCTATACAGCTCGGCCTTCACCGAATGCGTTGCGCCACGCACAAGGCAGCTCAGCGCCGTGGCCCCATTCGCCAAGATGCTGCGCCTCAAAGTGCGCGCCCCGCAGCTGCGCGCGGGCCAGCGGCTGGCCGTCACCGGCGACGACCCGAGCCTCGGCTGCTGGATGGGGCCGGCCAGGCAGCCCATGGCCGAGCACACCCCGGGCGAATGGGTGGTGAGCATCGACGCCTCGCTACTGGCCCGCCCGGCCATCGAGTTCAAGTTCGTCATAGCCGATGCCGACGGCAACGACATCCTCATGTGGGAGAACGGGGCCAACCGCACGCTGGCCCTGCCCGACATGAAGGCCGGCGACGTGGTGACCTACGAGCTGCCACAGCCCGAGTTCGCCGTGGCGCCGTGGCGCGTGGCAGGCACGGTGGTGCCGGTGTTCGCCCTCCGCTCGGAGGGAAGCTACGGCGTGGGCGACCTCGGCGACCTCATGGCCATGGTCGACTGGGCCGCAGCCACAGGCCAACACGCACTGCAGGTGCTGCCAGTAAACGACACCACGGCCACCCACACCTGGCGCGACTCGTACCCATACAGCGCCATCAGCGTATACGCGCTGCACCCCCAATACACCGACCTGCGGCAGCTCCCGCCGCTCAAAGACCCGGAGCGCCGCGAGCACTACGAGCAGCTGCGCCGCGAACTGAACGCACTGCCACAGCTAGACTATGAGCGCGTGAACGCAGCCAAGACGGCCTACCTGCGCGAACTCTACGCCCAGGAATGGCAGGCCGTGGGCCGCAGGGCCACGTTCAAGCGCTTCTTCGAGGACAACAAGGCGTGGCTCGTACCCTACGCCGCCTTCTGCCAGCACCGAGAACAGTTCGGCACGGCCGACTTCAGCCTCTGGGCCGGCCACGAGAAGCCCGACGCCAAGGAGCTGGCCGACATGGGCAACCCGCTCACAAAGAAATACAGGGAGGCCAGTTTCTGGTATTACGTGCAGTACAACCTCGACTCGCAGATGCGCCAGGTGCACGAACGCGCCCGCCAGAAGCACGTAATACTGAAGGGCGACATACCCATCGGCGTGAGCAAACAGAGCGTAGAGACGTGGACGCAGCCCCGCTACTTCAACATGGACGGACAGGCCGGGGCGCCGCCCGACGCCTTCTCGGTGAACGGGCAGAACTGGGGCTTCCCCACATACAACTGGAACGAGATTCTCAAAGACGGCTGCTCATGGTGGACCGAGCGGCTGAGGAAAATGGCAGACTACTTCGATGCCTACCGCATAGACCACATACTGGGCTTCTTCCGCATATGGGAGATACCGGCGGGAGCCGTCCACGGACTACTCGGGCAATTCTCGCCGGCACTCGGCATGACCCGGCAGGAAATTGAAGCCTACGGGCTCCGCCCCGACATGGAGCGGCTCACGCAGCCCTACATCACCGACACGGCCCTCGAACGCCGCTTCGGCGAAAGGGCAGAAGAGGTGCGCCAGACTTACGTGGAACGCCGTGGCGAATGCTACGCCATGCGCCCCGAGTACGCCACGCAGCGCAAGGTGGAAGCCGCCTTTGCCGGCAAGGACTCCGAAGCCGACCGGAAGCTGCGCGACGGACTGTACGCGCTGATAAGCGATGTGCTCTTCGTGCGCGACCGCACCGACCGCAACAAGTTCCACCCGCGCATCGCAGCGCAGGCCGACCTGGCTTACGCCGCGCTCAGCGACAGGGAGAAGACCGTGTTCAACCGCCTATACGACGATTACTTCTACCGCCGCCACAACCAGTTTTGGTACAACGAGGCCATGCGGAAGCTGCCGCGCCTGGCGCTGGCAACGCGCATGCTGATGTGCGCCGAGGACCTGGGCATGGTGCCGGAGTGCGTGCCTTGGGCCATGAACAGGCTGCACATACTGAGCCTGGAGATTCAGTCAATGCCCAAGGAAGCGGGCTGCCGCTTCGCCCACCTGTCGCATTACCCCTACCTGTCGGTGTGCACCACCTCCACACACGACACTCCCACCATGCGCGCATGGTGGGATGAGGACGCCGACCGGGCGCAAGCCTACTTCACGCAGATGCTCCACCACGACGGGGCCGCGCCCCACCCCATGCCCGGGTGGCTGGCCAAGGACATCGTGGAGCGCAACCTCATGGCACCGTCGGCACTGTGCATACTGCCGCTGCAAGACTGGCTGGCCATCGACGAGGGCCTACGCCTGCCCGACGCCGGCGCAGAGCGCATCAACATACCGGCCGACCCGCACCACTTATGGCGCTACCGCATGCACCTGAACATTGAGGAACTGGCCGCGGCAACACGGTTCAACGAAACAATAAAGCAACTGGTTGAAGCCAGCGGGAGGGGTAACTGACAAAGAGTTCGGGAGAGACAGGCCCGGCGTGCGCCAAAGCCTTGTTTCTCCCGAACTTCTGTCAATGCCCGGCAAGACTGCTCACCACTCCATGGCGTTGTATATGAGAGTGTCTTTGCCCGAGGCAAGCTCACGGTAAGTTATGTTGAAGTAAGTGGCGGTGGTGTCCAACTCCTCCTTCCCATAGGTGGTGAGGATGTAGTCAGCCGTGCGCCGCGTGCTGAAGTCGCCGTCCTTGTTGGGCGCGAGTATGCCTTTGTAGGTGTGGTTGCGCAGCGTTGCCCACAGCATGCTGGAGCCGTTGGTGTACAAGATGTATAGCGGCGCCGACAGGCTGACGGCAAAGTCGTAGGCATCCTTGGTTGCCAAGGCGCCAGCTTTTGGCGAGTAGCGCGCCAGGAGGCCGTAGTTGCGCTCCTTGCCCGGGGCGAAGGCGACGGTCTTTGTCCACGCCCCGCCGTCCAAGGTGTCTTTCTTCATCGTGCCGTCGGCATCGAGATACTCAACAAGCACGTCGGCCACATCCCTCACCGCGGGGTCTGCGAGCTGCACGGTATATGCAACCCTGTATGCCGATACGGTCTTGTCGCCATAGTCAAGGCCCGGCCCCGAAGGCTCATCGTCGCCGCCACACGACGCCAGCCCTGCGGCCAGGGCCGCCGCAAGGGCCACAGCTGCAATCAAGTCCTTTCTTTTCTCCATATCCATGTAATGTTTGTTATCGCGCTGCAAAGTTAATCCAATTTATCGCAGCGGCCAACGCGGTACCCCGTTTTTGCCCCGCCGCGAAGCGTTTTTTATGATTTTATCACAACACACACCGCATTTTAAGCAAATGCGGATGCACTTTCGCGCCATTTTTAGTATATTTGCACAACCCAATGAAACCTACACTTGAATACATAAAGGAGCAATTCGCCACGTTCAACCGTGCCTATTTCGGCGGCAAGCTGCCCGAACCGGCATTTGCCTTGAGCCATGCCCGCACCGTGCTGGGGCAATTCAGCTGCCACCGTTCGCGCTCGTGGCTCACGGGCAGGCGCAAGCCGTCAGGTTGCACGATAAGGATAAGCACTTACTACGACATGCCCGAGCGCGAATGCCAGAACGTATTGCTGCACGAGATGATACATTATTACATTGCCTACAATGGCATCAGCGACACGTCGGCCCACGGGCCGGCCTTCCGCACGCTGATGGAAAGGCTCAACAGCTGCCACGGCTGGGGCATAAAGGTGCGCACCGACACGCGCCGCTGGGCGGCAGCCGGGGAGCAGAAGCAGCAAAGCCGCCTCGTGCTCGCGCTCACCATGGCCGACGGCAAGCGCTTCCTCACGGTGGTCAACCGCAGGTACCGCGATGCCATAGAGTGCAAGGTGAGGGGCAACAAGGACATCGCCAGCCACAGATGGGTGGAGACGAGCAACGAATACTTCCGCGACTTTCCCGCCGTCCGCAGCCTGCGGGCGCGCCGCGTGAGCCTCGATGTATACCTTGAAGCCTCGGGCGACGGGCCTGCGCGACCAACCAAAGGAACAAAACCAACAACTATAAGCCAATGAAAAAACTGTTACTGACCATGGCTGTGACGTTAGCCGCAAGCAGCCAGGCCCAAGACAGCTCACTGCGGTGGGCGCTGCTGGAACCAAAAAGCGGCACGACGGTGCTCATGGGCAACGTCAGTTTCCTGCTGGCATCCGACTGGCAGGACACGTTTTCAATAGTATGCAAGGACGGAACGGTGGTGACGGGAGCCGAGACGGTAAACTTCACAAAAGTGGAGCCGACCGAGATAACCCCTGCCACAGCCGCTGACGGCGGCCCGCAGATAGCAGCCCTTGCTGCCGGGCGGCTCACGCTGGCTGGCTGCAAGGCCGGGGCTGAAGTCGGAATCTATGACGCCGCAGGCCGCATGGTGGCCGGTTGCACGGCGGCTGAAGGGCGGACAGACATCGACGTGAGCCGCCTCGCCACGGGGGTATACCTGCTGCGTGCCGGCGACACGGCTGTAAAGTTCATCAAGAAATGAGGAAACGGAGGCCATATGAGGACAAAGATACTTGCAATCGCTGCCACCATGGCGGCCGCCACGACAGCAACCCACGCGCAGTTCGTGGCCGAACAAAATGACGGGGAGAAGATTACGGTAAGCGGCAACAGCCTTACGTTCACGCAGAGCGGCGAAGACGACGAGTGGACGCTGGGCGGGACGGACATTGGCAAGCTGCGCTCGCTGAGCATCATGCCCCTGGCACAGAGGCTCGCCAGCTACGAGGCGCCTGCCTACACCGACTACTACCGCCCCATATCGGACTGGGACCGGCGCGACGAATGGAACCTGGCTAACGTGCACGACCCATCGGTGGTAAAGGCAGAAGACGGGTATTACTATATGTTCACCACCGACGCGAGCTTCGGCAATGTACACACGGGCCACGGACACTTCATGTGCCGCCGCTCGAGAAACCTCGTTGACTGGGAGTTCCTCGGCACCACGATGCCCTCGCTCCCGGCATGGGTGGAGCCGAAACTCAACGAGATACGCGCCGCCATGGGCCTCGGCCCGAGCACGGCCGACTTCAGCGACGACTCGCAGTTCGGCTTCTGGGCCCCGTGTGTGCGCAAAGTGAAGGACGGGCTTTACCGGATGTACTACGCCATAACCTGCCCGGGGACCATCGACGGCGACGGCACATGGACCGAGCGCGCGTTCATCGGCCTGATGGAAACGGCCACGCCCTGGGACACAGGCAGCTGGGTGGACAAGGGATACGTGGTGACCAACGCTTCTGACAAGGGCCTCAACTTCAACGTGAAGGCCGATGACTGGGCCAACTGCTACTTCAAGTGGAACGCCATAGACCCCTCATACATCATCACCCCGGAGGGAGAGCACTGGCTCATCTACGGCTCTTGGCACTCGGGATTCGCAGCCCTGCCCATCGACCCCGACACCGGGATGCCGCAAGACGCGCTGGGCGAGCCCTTCGGCGGCGACATCTCGGCCTACGGGCAGCTTGTAAGCACGCGCCAGATGGGCAACCGCTGGCAGGCATCGGAGGCTCCCGAGGTGGTATACCGCGACGGATGGTATTACCTCTTCATGGCTTACGACGAGCTTAGCGTGGCCTACAACACGCGGGTGGTGCGCTCGCGCAACATAACCGGGCCTTACACGGGCATCGACGGCACCGACGTAACCACCCGCGGGGGCGACGCCTACCCGATAGTAACCCACCCCTACCGCTTCTCCGAGAGCTGCGGATGGGTAGGGATAAGCCATTGCGCAGTGTTCGACGACGGCCAAGGCAACTGGTTCTACTCCTCGCAGGGCCGCCTGCCGGCAGACGTCTACGGCGATGCTTACAGCAATGCCATCATGATGGGCCAGGTGCGCCGCATCATCTGGACGGAAGAGGGATGGCCCGTGGTGCTCCCCGAGTGCTACGGGGCCGTGCCGCAGGCACCGATAAGCGAAGACGAGCTCACGGGGCAGTGGGAAAACATTGCCCTCGACTATGGCTACCAGCACCAGGACGTGTCTACTGCCATCACGCTGAGGGCCGACCACACCGTGGGCGGAGCGCCGATGGAGGGGCAGCAATGGAGCTTCGACGCGCAGAAAAACATACTGACAATAGGCGGCGTGAAGCTCTACGTGGCCCGAGAGGCCGACTGGGAGACTTCGCCGCGCAAGGCCACGCTGGTCTATGCCGGGCTCAACGGCAAGCAGACGCTGTGGGGCAAGAAGTCGCAAGGGCAGACTACATACGGCGCGACGGACAACACGGCTGCCTACTGGACGGCCTTCTCGCCCTACTACGCATCGGCATCGGGCGACTGCACGTTCAGCTTCTCGTTCACAAACCACACGGACAAGGGCGAGGTGTGGAACAACTGGATCCTGGCCATCACCAACGGCAAGGAGCGCGGAGGCAGCGGCTACAAGGAATACGCCGTGCTGAGGGCCGACGCTTACGGCTGGGGCGACTATGCCAACGACGCGCAGCGCGAGGCCGGGATGGCCAACGACTATGACTGGACGACGTTCAAGGACGACATGGACGGGGCCAACGTTGACCTGACGGTGAGCATCAAGGGAACAACGATGGACATGAAGGCCATCACGACCACCACTGAAGGCAAGACATACACGTACACCTACACCGTGAGCGGGCTGCCCTCGGGGGCCAAGGGGGCATTCCTCTCGATGGAGAAAGCCCACATAGTGCTCGACACTGACCGCTGCGGGGTAAACCTGCAAGGCTGGTGACGCAAGCCGGCTGGCACCATTCACCAAGCCGCGGAGGGCTTCGCCCGGTGGGAGAGACCACCGGCGCGGAGCCTTTTCCATGGCCTGGTGCGCCCGCCAACGCCCGCAGGGTGTAAAGAAACTTCGCAAATGGCCAGCAGCTGAGGCCTCAACGGCAACCTCCTGGCAACCAACAAGATAGCAGAAGTGCCCGTTTCGCAATGCGAAACGGGCACTTCTGCGTTACCATACAGGCCGGACGAGTACGCGAAACGGCTCGTCGGGCCGGGCGATACGGCATCCCCACGGCCACAGCCGGGCCTGTGTAAACAAAAGCGACGCCACTACTCAGCCTCCCGGAGCACAGGCCAGCCGTCAGGAGTCCACTCCATCTGTCTCTGCACAAGGATGGAGGCACCCTTCATCGGTATGCTGTAACCGTGGCAGATGAAGAGGTCCTCACCGTCGAAACGGTAGGCTGCGCTGTGGCCGGCAGCCTCAAACTCCTTCTTGTCGCCCTCTATCACGAGCGTGCCTCCGCCATCGAGCATATCGCGCCCGTCGCGGTCAAAGTACGGCCCGGCCACGCTGCGGCTGCGGCCCACGGCCACGCAGTATGTGCTCTCCATGCCCCGGCAGCAGTAATCCCACGACACAAAAAGGTAAAAGTAGCCGCCGTGGCGGAAGATGAACGGCGCCTCGATGGGGTTGGCGCGGCCCGTGGTCTTGCGGCGGGCTATGGTGCGAGGCTTCTCGCCTGCGGCAACGTGCATCGTGGAGTCGAGGCGCACGAGCTGTATGCCGCCCCAGAACGAGCCGAACGTGAGCCACGGCTGCCCCTCCTCGTCGATGATGAAGGCCGGGTCGATGGCGTTCCAGTTGTCACGCTCCTCGCGCGAGCACACCAGCGGCCCCTCGTCGCGCCACTCTGTGCCGACGGCGAGACTCCCAGCCGAAGCCAGGCCGATGGCCGACGTGCGCTTGCCGAACGTTGAGCAGCTGTAGGCCAGCCACCAGCGGCCACGGTAGCGTATCACGTCGGGCGCCCATACATGGTGGCGGAAGCCCGGCACGGAGTCGTGAGTCCACGCCGGGATGTCGCCCAGCACAGGCTCTCCGTGCACGGTCCACGTGCGGCGGTCGGCCGAAGTGGCGTGCTGCAGGCCGTCGCCCGTGCTGAAGAGGTGGTAAACGCCGCCGTCAAAGGCCATGACAGGGTCGTGCACCATCACCGTGTCCGTGGTGAACGTGCGCCGCCCGTGGGGCCTGTGCTCTTGAGCCACGGCCGAGGCGGCGAGCAGCGCAAGGGCAAATGCAATGCAGGTTCTCATGATGTATATAGTTGTTTTGGAATTGTTCGACAGCAAAAACCGGCCATGCCTGCCTCACGGAAAGGACATTCCGGCGGCAAGGCAGAAGCGCATGGCGCGCCGATTTTCTTATTTCTCAACTCTTGATTCTTGATTTCAATACAGCAGCACCAGCCCCGCCACGGCACTGTAGATTATCATCCTTATCGGATTGATGCGCAGGAACTTCGTGCCTACGAACGTGGCGACAAACAGGGCTACGCTAATCCAGAACTGCCATGGGTTCTCGTCGGGGGCGGAGAAGTTCTCGCGCGTCATCAGCAACAGCGTGGCCGCGCCCAGCAAGCCTACCACCGCAGGCCGCAGCCCGGCAAAGACAGACTGCACGGCCTGAGTGTTCACGTACTTGATGAACAGCCTGCTGATGAGTATCATGAGGATGATGGACGGCAGCATGAGCGCAAACGTGGCCAGGGCGCTGCCCAGTATTGACATCGTGTAACCGTAGCCGGCATTGTGCACGGCAGTGAAACCGCAGTACGTGGCGCTGTTTATGCCAATCGGGCCGGGCGTCATCTGGCTTATGGCCACGATGTCGGTAAACTCGCTCGTGGTCATCCAGTGCCAGTGGTGAACCACTTCGCCCTGTATGAGCGACAGCATGCCATAGCCACCCCCAAAGCCGAAGAGGCCGATGAAGAAGAACGTAACGAACAGATGGAAGAATATCATCACTCAGTTGGTTTGATGTACTTGCCGTAAATGTAGCCGCCCAGGCCCGCCAGGATTATTATCAGTATCGGAGACACGCCCAGCGCCCAGATGGCCAGCGCCCCGGCGATGGGTATCCAGCAGTTGGCCCATCCCACCTTCGCGCTGCGGGCAAGGTCGAAAGTGGGCACGGCGATGAGCGCAACCACCGCCGGGCGTATGCCGCGGAAGATGGCCGCCACCACAGGATTGTCGCCAAACTGGTGGAAGAACATGGCAATGAGCAGTATGCAGAGGAACGACGGCATGGCCGTGCCTATCGATGTGCACAGCGCGCCGCGCGTCTTGCGCAGCCTGTAGCCTATGAACGTGCTCAGGTTTATGGCGAAGACGCCGGGGCAACTCTGCGAGATGGCTATGAGATCTACCATCTCTTCCTTGGTCACCCAGCCGCGACGGCCCACCACTTCCTGCTCTATGAGCGGTATCATGGCGTAGCCCCCGCCCAAGGTGAACATCCCTATCTTGAAGAAAGTCGCGAAACTCTCAATGTAAATGTTGCGCATCGGCTCTGTTTGTCTAAAGAAGTTAGGAGCCTTGCGGGCCATCCGCCCCCCAAGTCTCCTAACACTTGCATGATAGCATGCATCATTCCATGTGGCTCTCCACCCACTTGCGGGCGTTCACGAACGCCTCTATCCACGGCGTTACCTCGTCGCGGTCGCGGCGGTTGAGCGGATAGTAGGCGTTCTGCCACGGGAAGCAGGCACGCTCCAAGTGGGGCATCATGGCCAGGTGGCGGCCGTCCTTCGACGCGATGCCTGCCACGGCGTAGTCAGACCCGTTGGGGTTGCCCGGATATTCGGCGTAAGAGTACTTGAGCACCACGTTGTAGTGGTCCTCCGGGTAGGGCAGCGAGAACTTGCCTTCGCCGTGGGCCACCCAGATGCCGAGCTTCGAACCGCTGAGCGAACCGAACATCACGCTGTCGTTCTGCGGCACGTCCACGCCGAGGAAAGCCGACTCGAACTTGTGCGAATCGTTGTGGAGCATGCGGCCCTTCTTCTCATCCTCGGGTGTGATGAGGCCCAGCTCCATCATCAGCTGGCAGCCGTTGCACACGCCGAGCGACAGGGTGTCGGGGCGCGCATAGAAGCGGTCGAGGGCTTCCTTGGCCTTGGGGTTGAAGAGGAACGCGCCAGCCCAGCCCTTGGCCGAGCCAAGAACGTCGCTGTTGGAGAAGCCTCCGCAGAACACAATCATGTTGATGTCGTCGAGCGTTTCGCGCCCTGTTATGAGGTCGGTCATCATCACGTCCTTCACGTCGAAGCCCGCAAGGTAGAGCGAGTAGGCCATTTCGCGCTCGCCGTTGGTGCCTTTCTCGCGTATGATGGCGGCCTTGGCGCCGCTCGGCGTGCGGCGGTCGGGGCTGATTCCGTATGAAGACATGAGGCCGGTGAAGCCGTGGTTGAAGCGCAACTGCAACGGCTGCTGCTTGTAGTTGGCATAGCGCCGGGCCGCACATCCGCCCTTGCTCTGGTCGCGGTCGAGCAGGTATGACGTCTTGTACCATACGTCGCGCAGTGCATCGATGTCGAAGTCGTGCTCGAAGCCGCCGCAAACCACGGTGAGCTTGCGCTCCTTCGGCATGGGATAGCCTATCTTGGCGTAGCCCACCCCAAGGTCATCCATAAGCTCCTTGAACTCGAACTTGTGGTCGTCGTGCACCTCTATGACCACGCCGGGGTTCTCTGCGAAGAGCGCTTTGGCTATGTCGCCATCCTGGCAGAGGTCGTGCAGGTTGATGTGCAGGCCGCCGTTGGTGTTGGCGAAGCACATTTCGAGCAGCGTGGTGATGAGTCCTCCGGCCGATATGTCGTGGCCGGCCATCACCCATCCGCGGCGTATCAGCTCCTGCACGGCGTTGAACGCATCGCAGAAGTACTCGGGGTTCTTGACCGTCGGCACGTCGTCGCCCACGCGGCCGAGGCTCTGGGCAAACGCGCTGCCTCCGAGCCGCTGGCTGTCGAACGAGAAGTCAATGTGGTAGAGCGACGCGTTCTTGTCGTTGACGAGCACGGGCGACACCACCTTGCGCACGTCGCTGACTTCGCCCCCGGCGGACACGATGACCGTGCCGGGCGCTATCACCTTCGTTCCGTCGGGATATTGCTGGCTCATGGAGAGCGAGTCCTTGCCCGTAGGCACGTTGACGTGTATGTCGCAGCAGAAGTCTGACAGGGCTTTCACGGCCGAGTAGAGGCGAGCATCCTCGCCTTTCTGCGAGCGGCAGGGCCACATCCAGTTGGCCGAGAGGCTGATGCTGTCCATCCCGTCGGCCAGCGGCGCCCACACGATATTGGTCAGGGCCTCGGCCACGGAGAGCACACTGCCCGCCTCGGGCGACGCAAGCCCGGCCTGCGGGGCGTGGCCCAGGGCTGTGGCTATGCCGCTGCGGCCCCTGTAATCGAGCGCCACCACGCCGCAGTCGCTGAGCGGCAGCTGCAGTTCCCCTTGGCATTGCTGGCGCGCTATCTTGCCGGTGACGGAGCGGTCCACCTTGTTTGTGAGCCAGTCCTTGCAGGCAACGGCCTCCAACTGGAGCACTCGCACGAGGTAGTCCTCGATGTCCTGCCCGGTAGCCCCGGCCTTGGTATAGTCCACGTCGGCATAACGGCGCTCAACGGTCTCGTCGGTCATCACTGTCTTGGGCGAGTGGCCGAACATCTGGGCCACGTCGAGGTCGAACGGTTTCACGCCGTCTCCCTGCACGAACGAGAAGTGGGCGTCGCCCGTTGTCTCGCCGACGACATACATCGGGGCGCGCTCGCGCTCGGCGATGCGGCGCACGTGGTCGATGTGCTTCTCGTCGATGAGCAGGCCCATGCGCTCCTGGCTCTCGTTGGCTATTATCTCCTTGGCGCTCAGGGTCTTGTCGCCGATGGGCAGCTTGGTCATGTCTATGCGTCCGCCACACTCCTCGACAAGCTCCGAGAGGCAGTTGAGGTGGCCTGCCGAGCCGTGGTCGTGGATGCTGACCACGGGGTTCACGTCTTCCTCGCAGAGCGCGCGCACGAGGTTGTAGGCGCGTTTCTGCATCTCGGGGTTGGCGCGCTGCACGGCGTTAAGCTCTATCCCGTTGCTGTAGCGGCCTGTGTCCACCGACGAGACGGAGCCTCCGCCGAGGCCGATGCGGTAGTTGTCGCCTCCGACTACCACGACCTTGTTGCCCTTCTGCGGCTCTTTCTTCAGGCAGTCGCGCTTCGTTCCGTAGCCCACGCCGCCGGCGAGCATTATCACCTTGTCGTAAGCGTACTGCTCTTCGCCCTCCTTGTGCTCGAAGGTGAGCACGCTTCCGCAGATGAGCGGCTGCCCGAACTTGTTGCCGAAGTCGCTCGCGCCGTTCGAAGCCTTTATGAGTATCTGCTCGGGGGTCTGGTACAGCCACTTGCGCACGGGCAGTATCTGCTCCCAGTCGCGCCCGGCGGCCACGCCGTCGGCCATGCTGTCGGCCTCAAGGCGCGGGTATGCGGTCATGTAGACGGCCGTGCCGGCGATGGGCCACGAGCCGGTGCCGCCGCCCATGCGGTCGCGTATCTCGCCGCCGGTGCCGGTGGCGGCCCCGTTGAACGGCTCTACGGTGGTAGGGAAGTTGTGCGTCTCGGCCTTGAGCGAGATAACGCTCTCTATGTCCTTGATGGCGAACCAGTCGCTCGTAGACTGGTCCTTGGGCGCGAACTGCTCCACCACCGGGCCTTGGGCGAAGGCTACATTGTCCTTGTAGGCTGAGAGAATCCTGTTTGGGTTCTCCTTGGTGGTCTTCTTGATCATGGCGAAGAGGCTCGACTCCATCTCCTTGCCGTCGATGATGAACGTGCCACCGAATATCTTGTGGCGGCAGTGCTCGCTGTTTATCTGGGCGAAGCCGAATATCTCGGAGTCGGTGAGCGGGCGGCCCAGCTCGCCCTCTATCTTGTGCAGATACTCCATTTCCTCCTTCGACAGGGCCAGGCCCTCCTGCTCGTTGTACTCCTCGAGGTTCTCCACGTGCTTTATCGGCTCCGGCTCGCGGGCCACGGTGAACACCGTCTGGTCCAGCCCGTCGTACATACGCTGAAGCATTGGGTCGTGGTCGGCATCCTTCGAGGCCACGGGGAAGTACTCCTCGATGCGCGAAATGCCGCGGAGGTTCATGTTCTGGGTTATCTCCACGGCATTGGTGCTCCACGGGGTGACCATCTCGCGGCGCGGGCCTACGAAGCAGCCGTCGAGCCGCTCGCCCTCCACGAGGGTGGCGTCGCCATAAAGCCAACACAATTCCTTGATTTCGTCCTGGCCAAGCTGGTGGTCAGTCTCAGTAGCTATCACGCTCTGTTGCGGAGTTCTGAAAAAAAGTATCATGCCTTTATATATATAATGTATTTATAATCGCACTGCGTGGCAATGGGCCGGCCGGGGCGCTGCCACGCGCTGGCAGACTGCTGCAAAGATGGTGCGGGCCGGTGGCAATGGGCCGGCTGCGGCGGGCGCAACTTATCTACGTGCAAAGATACAACATTTTATCACTTCGGCCAAATGTTTGGGCGCCCCGCCTGCTGCCACGCGCTGGCAGACTGCTGCACGGCGGATGGTGCCAAAAAACGTTAACCATGGGAGCGGAGGTGAACTATTCGCGAAACAGAGCCTTTCAGTGCTATGGGCTGTATCAGACCCCCGTTCCCTGCTGCGCCAAGGGTCCAGTTAGAATGCAAGCCGTCCGCGGCCATTCACATGGGCGTGGCAAGGCCAATAAAGGTTTTAGACGACGGCGCAGCCATGGTCAACGTTAAAAATATGGAGACAAAGATAATGAAAAAAAGTGTTTTGTGGGAGTTGACATCGCAAAAAAGACGTTTGATGCGGTTATTTATGAGCAAGGCACGGCAAAAGCCTCGGCTTCCTCATACCGCCACTTCAGCAACGATGCCGAGGGGTTCTCCGGCCTGCTGTCATGGCTGACATCGGAGACCGGGTTCAAGACCGGGGCTTTGGTCGTGGGGATGGAGAACACTGGCCTTTACGGTTACGCCCTGTGCCGCTTCCTTGAAAGGGAGCGTGTGGACTACTGCGTGTTCAACCCCTTGGCCTTGAAAAGGTCCCTGGGGCTCGTCCGCGGCAAGGACGACAGGGTTGACGCCTTCCGCATAGCCCGCTTCACCTACCAGCACAGGGACTGCCTGCGATACTCCAGGCTCTCCGGGGAGACCGTGCGCAAACTTAAGAGCCTCGCCACGGAACGGGCGCGGCTGGTAAGGCAACTGGCCGCAAACAAGGCTTTGCCACAGACCACAAGTCCTCGGAAGGGGGAGCGGGAGCAAGTCGGCAGGGCGTTGGAACTGGCGGCACTCATCCAGACGTTCATCGACAGGGTCGAAAAGGACATGGAGGAGGCCGTCAAGGCAGACGTGGAGGTCATGACAAACTATTCACTGCTGACAAGCATAAAGGGCATAGGGCCCGTCAACGCCGTCGCAGCGATTGTCTCCACGGACAACTTCAGAGCATTCGACAACCCAAGGCAGTACGCCTGCTATATCGGGGTGGCACCATTCCCAAACACATCCGGAACATCCGTCAGGGGAGGACAAAGGGTGTCAAAGCTGGCCATGGCGGACATAAAGGCCAAAATAACGCAGGCCGCACTCTCCGCAATAACATACGATAGCGAGATGGCTGAGTACTACAGCAGGAAAACTGGGCAGGGGAAGCACCCATCCTCGGTGCTCAACGCCGTCAAGTTCAAGCTCATATGCAGGATGTTCGCAGTCATAAGGCGAAAAGGCAAATATATCAGCGGAGCTGGGCAATACAGGAACGTCTGCGCGGAAAGTAAACAATGCAACATCGGACTTAATGTTTATTAACGGAATTTTAACGCCGAATACTTGCATAAGTCTTAGAATACAGCCCGTTACGGCCTGCAATACAGGCCGTTTGGCCTACGTGAACGGGCCGCCGCACGGGGCAGGCAAGCCGCCGTGGGGGCGCGGGGAACTGCCTGTACAGTTTTTTCGCAGGCGCAACCGTGGCGGCAAGCGGGCCGCCACGACACTTTGCGGCAAAATATTTTGCCGTTACGCCCGTTTTCCTTATCTTTGCATAGGCGGCTGGCACGCGCTGAAAGCCCGCCCGCCAACATTCCGGACAACTAAGACAAAACGACATGGACAACAAGGAACTGATGATGAGGGCCATCGAGCTCTCTGAAGAAAGCGTGAGACGGGGCGGAGGCCCGTTCGGGGCGGTAATAGCCCGCAACGGGGAAATAGTGGCAGAGGCGGCCAACAACGTCACCCCCGACTGCGACCCTACGGCCCACGCCGAGGTGAGCGCCATACGCAAGGCCGCCCGCAGGCTTGGCACATACGACCTGGGCGGCTGCGAGATATTCACATCGTGCGAGCCATGCCCCATGTGCCTAGGGGCCATATACTGGGCGCACATCGACAGGATATACTACGCCAACGACCGCAAGGACGCTGCCGCTGCCGGTTTCGACGACGATTTCATATACAAGGAACTGGAACTGCGGCCTGCCGACCGCCAAAAGCCGTCGGAAATACTGCTGCCCGACGAGGCCAAGCGCGCCTTCAGGATGTGGGCGGAGAAAGAGGACAAAAGGGAATACTGAACGCTCGGCAACGGGCCTGCCCACAAAAAGGGGCGGGAGGCTGGCTGAACGGTGGCCGGCAAACGGCCTCAACGGGGGCTGGCGGCCGAGAACCGGGTAAGGGAAGGCGCCACGCCAGCCCCGCCCAAACGGCAGACAAGGCATCCGCCCGCCACGCCCCACAAGCCCAAAAGACAGCGGCAAATCTTCCATTTCCACCCTGTTTACGCACACAAAGTTTTGATTTACGTCAAGAATAGGGGCAAATGCAAACGATTTTCGTCACAAGTGTTTGCCAGTACGAAAATAGTGCGTACCTTTGCATCGTCAAAAGGTTAATAGATTGTTTTAGGTTAGTAATAATATTTATAGTTTTAGGTTTTTAGTTATTGGTAGAAAGAAAGTTTCAAGTGTGATAACAAAGGTCGTCGTGAGACGCCCTTAACTTTCAAAAGGTTAGTATTAGTATTAGTTATGATTCCTGCTTGCCATTATCATTAATGGCAGCGGGACTCAGGCTAATAAAGCCTGAGGAACTAAGTTTGCTAGGATTTTTAGTTAAACATAGGCTTGAACGCTTTCGCCCGCTGATGGGTGGAAGCGTTTTTTTCATGCCCGCACGGCTGCAGGCCGCCATGCGCGGGGGTGCGGCCACGCCACCGCGGCCGTCGGCCCTGGCGGCGACGGCCAGCAAAGAGGCACGGCACGGCGGCCTCAGCCCCGTTTCTCAATCAGCGCAACGGCGTAAGCGCTTATCCCCTCCTCGCGCCCGGTGTAGCCGAGCCGCTCGGTAGTGGTGGCCTTGACCGACACGTCGTCTTCGTCAATGCCCATCACCGATGCCAGGCACTGCCTCATCGCGGGGATGTGGGGGTTCATCCTTGGCCTCTCCGCGCAGATGGTAGCGTCGACGTTTCCCACTGAATAGCCCTTGGCAGCTATCAGGCCTACCGTCTTGCGCAGCAGCACCTTGCTGTCAATGCCGTCGGTCTCGGCAGCCGTGTCGGGAAAGTGATATCCTATGTCGCGCAAGTTGGCCGCACCGAGCAGCGCGTCGCAGATGGCGTGTATGAGCACATCGGCGTCGCTGTGGCCCAAGAGGCCCATGCTGTGGTCTATCTTCACGCCGCCCATCCAGAGGTCGCGGCCCTCCACCAGGCGGTGGACGTCAAACCCAAATCCAACCCTTATCTTCATTGTCTGTATATAATTAATGTGACTGACGTATATAAACAATGTGCCGGAACGGCACCGCCGAGGGCAAAAACCCGCCGCGCGCCACCGTTCCGGCACACTTCAAGCCATGCAAAGCCTTGCGCCCGCCTCAACAAGGGGCCTCACCTGCGGAACAAGTCCTTTATGCCGTCCATGTCGAACGCCAGCGAGAAGCGCAGCGTCTGGTCGAGGGGGTTGCTCTGCGCGGTGGAAATGACGTAGCCCACATCAAGCGAAAAGACACTCATGCGGAAGCCGCCGCCCACGGTGAAGTACTTGCGGTTGCCCTTGTTCTCGCTCTCGTGGTGGTAGCCGGCGCGCACCGAGAACTGGTCGTGGTACACATACTCGGCCCCGACGCTCCACTGAATCTCCTCTAGCTCCTCCTTGAAACCGCCGGGCGCATCGCTGAAGCTCTTGAAAATGCCCGCGATGGAGCTTACGTCGCTGTATTCCTCAATCACGCGGTTCTGGTAGTCGGCCGCACTCTCGCCCTCATTCTGCTTCGGCACGGTAGGCACGAGCAGCTTGTTGGCGTCGGCCGAGATGGAGAAACGGTTGTACTCGTCTATCGGGACCATCACCGACGCGCCTATGCGGAGGTTGGCCGGGATGAACTGGCTGCGGTCGTCGCCGTAGTAAGTTATCTTGCTGCCCACGTTGCTGATGTTCATGCCCAGTCCAATCTGGCACTCGCGGCTGCCCATGGTGAAGTAGTTGTTGTAGTACAAGGCCAGGTCGGCGGCGAAAGCCGATGCCGGCGAGGAGTCCTCGGTGTAGTCGTAGCGCAGGTCGGAGTATATCCAGCGTATCGCGGCGGCTATGGAGAAGTAGTCGCTGAGCATGAGCGAGTATGCCACGTCTATCGACATCTCGTATGGGTTGACCGTCATGGCGTTGTCATCCATGCTGGTTGCCACCTCTCCGAGGGAGAAATAGCGCAGCGAACCCGACACCGCGCTGTAGTCGCCGATGCGGTAATAGCCCGCCACGTATGCCAGGTCGATGTCGTTAACGAGCTGGCGCAGCCACGGGGTGTAGTTGAGCGACACGCCGGCGCGGCTTATGCAGAACGGGTATTTGGCCGGGTTCCAGTATTGAGAGTTCACGTCCGGGTCGGTGGCGGCGCCCACATCGCCCATTCCGGCCGACCGCGCGTCGGGCGCGATGGTCTGCGAAATGACCGCATGGTCAACGGGATTGAACTCGCTCAGCTTGTCTTGCGCCCTGCCGGCAAGCG
>VOFD01002633.1_pt1 | contig 19393 bp, 23 predicted proteins | sample 5384101 | NCBI WGS metagenome assembly VOFD01 (sample SAMN12384723, study PRJNA508395) | human gut metagenome | isolation source: healthy gut C | host: Homo sapiens
AAGGACGATAAACATTCCTTTATTTTCAGAATCAAGCATACAAAGTTCAGAAAAATATAAATATAATTTTCAAGAGACAATAAACTTGGTGATGGAGGCAGTTAGAGGGTGCTGTAGCCGTATGTCGGAATATTATACTACAGTAATGAAAGATAGATTTGGAAGCAAAGAGGAATATTTACAATCTGATTATGTATATTCAGATGCAAATGTATTACATGGAGAAAGAATCATTCATACACATATTAGATACATAGATACATACAGATTATTTGTATTGAATGATATTGTAGATCCAGTTGAAAGAAAAGGTGTAAATAAGATATTAGTTGAATTTATTGAAGAGTATATTAAGATTGGCGAAAAGTACCCATTGGTTTTGACCCAAATAAGTATAGATACATTAATTCCAGGATTTAAAGAAAAATAAAGATTGTTCGTGATTCTGATTTTGAAGATTTTACAACAAAGATAGAAGTTAAAATAAGACGTTTAGAACAAAAAAATAAAGAATTATCAAAAAACCAATGAAACGGTTTTTGATGGCGAATGAACATGATATCAGACGCATTGAAAACCTACTATTTGAAGCAGTGGTGAGCGAAAACAAGAAGTAAATGACTTTACGATTGCCCTAGAGACAAATGCTAAAATAAAAAATTATCTGTAAATTCATAATGAAGTATGGTAAAATATAATTTAATAATCAGATATTGGAAGAGGGCGAAGCTGATGGAAACAAATAAAATGAGTAATTTGAATAGAATATTTACCCGCAATATGCTTCGTCATTTTATAGATGGGAAAGCGGATAATGTATATTCGTCGGTAGTTAGACGTTATACAAGTGATGCTGACCAAAAGAATAATAGGGAATTAATAAGTGAAATTTATTGTGAATTAAAGAATAATTATCGGAATGAGTACTTTTATAAAAATACTTTGTTAAATAAGTTACTCTTGGGTGTGCATAGTGTTAATACGACAACAGCTTTAACGGAAATGGCGATAGCGAAATCTAAAGCAGATTTTGTATTAATAAATGGTAAGGCTGTTGTATATGAGATAAAAACAGAATTGGATAATCTTGAGAGACTAGGTTCTCAAATAGATGACTATTACAAGGCATTCGATCACGTTGCTGTAGTTACTTATGAGAAAAAATTTGCAACAGTTACAAAAGGTATTGGATAGTTTAGATAAGCCTGTGGGTATTTATGTATTGCGAAAAAAATGGGAAGTTGGGTACAGTACGAAAGCCGCAGAGATACACAGGTGATTTGGACAAGGAGATTATATTCAAATTATTAAGAAAAAGTGAATATGAAGATATAATTGTTAAACGATATGGCTATTTGCCAGAAGTTACCCAATTTAAATATTATTCTTGTTGTAAGAAAATGTTTTTACATATACCTATAGAAGAGTCATATTTACTTGTTGTAAGAATATTAAAAAAAAGAATGCAGCTAGAGAAAGAGGAGTTTGTTAAGATTCCATATGAACTAAAATTTTTGGCGTATTTTATGGAATTGACATATGATGATTATCAGAAACTTGAAGCATTTTTAGAACATCAATATGGAGGTGCGTAGTATGTATTTCCCTTATTTGAGAGGACGACAGTTTGAATTAATTGCATTGCGTGAATTGGTAGAGAAAGGTGTTTTGAGTAGTAAAATTACGCCAATTATTGAACCTGTAAAATTATCTTCTACCCTTGTTAAGACTATAGAAACATATGGAGCGAACAGTAAACAGCTTGCTATCATTACCAATCCTAAAGTTGGTAGTTTTAATAGTGATGCCAAAGAAGAGAAAAATCAGAAATTAAAGGAAAGTTTGTCTGCAAGTTTGAAGGAAAACAATAATATTCTCTTCATAAATTTACTAAGAGCAAATTCAAAACCAGATAAATTCATCGAAAGACATGCAGATAATATGGGGACAATTTGCGATGACAAAGATGCAATTCCTGTTTATGAAGAATATTTTTTAGAAACAGATGTTAAATATAATTTAATACCAGATGAAAGCGGATTTAGAAGAAAAGTAAGAAAAAATAGAGTATTATTAGCGGATAAGTTTAATAAGCAAGACAGAAATAATGATTATATTGAAATTGATGATGAACCATTTTCAGAAGATCATTTGTATTATTTGGAAGATGGATATGTGGGGTTTGCTGATTATTCTGTAGTTGGTAAGGAATATAATGAAACCGGATTTGCACCTTATGCAGTTGCAATACATATTGTATATTTCGATACAGATGATAGTTTACGTGTAAAGCATTTTGTGTCTGATTCGAATGATGATATAAGTGATCCAGCCAGAAAATTTCAAGAAGCGTTGTCAAAACTAGTGGCATGGAATGAAGAAAAACAGCTTGATACTGTTGCAATGAAAGAGTTTGAAGATTTATATCATCGAGAAGCGTATCCGGGGTTGGGAACAGTGAAAAAAATATCTATTATGCATCATTTAGAGCTGATAGGAAGATATTTGGATAAGGAGTAGCTTATGATTATTTGCGAAAGGTGTTTTTGCGACACAGAAGTTATCTCTGTTATTCGAAACAAAGCAGAAATCGGGGATTGCCCACTGTGTAAATGTAAAAATATACATATATACGATACGGATAAGTATGAAGACTTGAGCATGATGTTTGATGAGCTGATAAGCATATATACGCCAGTTTCTCTGTTGCCAGATTCATATCCGAAATCAGACACTCGATTATTGAAGAGCGAATTGATTAGCAACTGGAATATTTTCAATAAAAAGAGCGAGTCAGATGTATATAACATAATTACGGCGATTTGCAAAGAAAAATATGAATATAGTTCAGAGTTGTTTGATCAGCCAGTTGGTATTCAGGAATTATATGATCAAGAGTATTTATCAAAACATTCTCTTTTGACTACAAATTCTTGGGATGATTTTGTAGAGGCGTTAAAAACAAAGAATCGTTTTCATACCCATTATGTAGATTTGGATTTGCTGGAACGATTTTGCTCATATATTCGTAAACCTTATAAGGCAGGTGAGATGTTTTATCGATGCAGAATTTCAACAGAAGAAGGAATTCCTATTGAAGAAATGGGAGCACCGTCAATTGAAAAGACCACAGATGGTAGAGCAAATGCAAGAGGAATTAGGTGTTTGTATTTAGGTGATACTGCTGAGACTACAATATATGAAGCAAGAGCTGGTGCATATGATTATGTAACAGTTGGAAAATTCAAATTAAAAAAAGATATTATTGTTGTAGATTTAAAGAAAATTAATCAAATTAGTCCATTTATAGAAGGATTAGATTGTTTAGAATATGCTATTAATAAAGATCACTTAAATAAGATAAATGACGAAATGGGTAAAATTATGAGAGAAGGAGCGATAGTGCATTGGATTACGTTCCAACTCAATATATTACCGATTTTGTCAAAAGTATTATCCATGATGATGTCGCGGAATATGCTGGCATAGAGTATAAAAGCGTAATGCATAGCGATGGATATAATTTAGCATTGTTTGATCCGGACTTGTTTGAGTGTATAGATACGAAGGTGTATGGAATAGATACTATAGACTATCGAAAACATGTTATATAAATATTTTGTAAGAGTTTGTGCTCTGACTATTGAGCTGGGGCATTATTGCTAATTTTTGGGCTTAGAAATGAAATAGAAAATAATAGAGTTTTAGATTTATGAAAGTATACATATAATATAAGCGTATAGTTTTAGGGTGTACCCCAAAAGCTAAATTCTGAATCCCATGTTAGAAATCCGGAACACTAGTATTTCGCTCTTTTTAATGCTACACAGCTTTTTATATTTTCGTTCCATGTTGCAAGTTTTTCCAGTTCATCATCTGACATATCTTTGTTTGGTCTTTGCTCAAACAGGAAATTAAGATATTTATATAAATCCAGACCATATACTTTTTGCAATTTCGACAATCGTAAGATACAATGTATTAGCCTGTGCACCTTCTGGTGTATCAGAAAATAACCAGTTCTTGCATACCATGGTTACAGGTCGAATGCTGTTTTCACTTAGATTATTACTAAAACTACAACGACCATCTTCCAGATAGGTCATCAGAAATTCTTCACGATTCTTGATATACGTGAGTGCTTTCTTGAGTTTTCCGTTACTGCCTGGGTCTACCTGTCTAAGCCACACTAAGAAGCCCTCAATGACTGGCTTTTCATCTTTGAGACGACGACTGTATATTTGTTTGTAACTAAGTCCTTTTTCTCTATAGGAGCGTTCATATGCGAACAATTTCTCACAATAGAGAAATCCTTGAACTGCCGGATGTGTGTAATCCTTGTCCATACCTTTTGTAATGGATTCTAAAAGATACCTTCGAATATGAGCCCAGCAACAGCAGCGGTTTGTTTCCTGTACTTTATTATAGCCCTGATATCCATCAGCCATAAGATAAAATCCAGAGGCAATTCCATTCAGAAATCGTTTGGCGTTTTCTCCTGCTCTTGTAGGAGTGTAATTATAGAGGATGATAGGATTAAGCCCATCCTCTCCGGTACGTATTACCCAAAAATAAGATTTGGTCTGAGCACGCCTGTTGTTTTCCTTAAGGACTTGTACCGTTGTTTCGTCCATCATTAAGAATCTTCGGCACAGAAGCTTCCGGTGAAAGAAATCATACATTGGCTGCAAATATACCTGACTTGCTGTTATGAGGCATTTCGCCATAGGGGTCCGCGTGATTGAAGCATTCAGCTGCTTAAAGTCTTTCTCCTGCCTGTAGAGCGGTAAGTACAATCCACACTTCTGATAGGCAATATGAGATAGCAGTGATTCTGACATGTAACTTCCGGAAATTAATGCAGGATTTCCATTATCTTTTACGAATTGTGGTTCTTCCGTAGCTTTGCATTCCGGACATCCATATGTTGTAGCGACATATTCAATTCGCTCTATTTTATGTCTTGTATATAACTTCGCTACGGATTTATTTCCGTACCAATTGGAACCATCTGGGTTCCACATATAGAACAAGTCTTGTCTTCTTCTGACAGTGTATCAACTAGTACCTGTCTGGTAGGGATATTATTAAACTATTCCTTTAGTGTGGGCTTTTTTTTTCTTTCGAGGCTTCTTTGGGAGTTCAACCACTTCCGGTTCTATTAGTTCAAGCGGTTTTTCCTCCTCAGAATCAAATAAGCCCATCTGACCGGGAATGTTATTGATTCGACGTTCACTCGATGAACTAAAAATCTTATGGCGAAACCATGCCAGCTCAGCCTTGAGATTATCGTTCTCTGCCTGCTGGCGCGCAATAGTGTCATTTAGCGTTTTAATGGTTATATCCAGTTGTGAGATTAAATCCTTAAGCTCTGCAATCTTGATATCTTTGCTGCTTTTTATCATGCGTTTGCTCCTTTGTTTTAATGGTTTTAATATACCATTAAAACAACAAGAAAAAATTCAGTAAAACAGGCACTTTCAGGCAGTTCGAAGAGCCTTTGGCTATTCAATATCAAGCCCGGACATAAGCCAGTCGAATTGCTACCATGTGATAGGTTTTGCTTCTGATTTATCGCGTGGTCAGCGATATCGTCCATGAATCACGTCGAGACATTTATCGCAAAACATGTAAATGGAACAACTGTCCGGCTCACATTTCAGCTGTTCCAAAACTATAGCACAAAGACCATTTATAGACTTACGCATACTAGTGTAACCGATAACAATGTAAATATTCGTTGCAAGAGAAATATCAACAAGCATTATTCATACCTCCAATACATCTGAAAATATTCTGGATTAAATGCTCGTCAGCACCATTGTATAGGCGGAGAGTGAAATTTCCAATCAGTAGTTTTGCTGCAACACATGCATAATCATTGGTAGCTAGAATACTAGTATTTTGCTCCATTATTGAAGGTTCAGAGTCATCACTTTTTTAACAACATCCTGAATATTAGGTACTGCCTTTGTTTTGGATGCAGGTTCAGGAAAAGTACATCCTTTTTTCATAAATTTATTTGCCCAGTTGTAAAAGTTACCGGGGTGAATTCGATTTTGTTCACACCATCTGTAATCCGAAAGTACGCTTCTACGACATTCCATGATAAGTTTGGCTTGTTCTTCTTTACACACATGTTTTTTTATAATGATTATTCTTTATAAAAGTAGAATGAAATGTTAGCATCATTATAAATGTATAGCTTATGTAATGAAATCTACCTTTAAATTATGCGCTTACGAAATAAATGATTGGTGCCGTTTTAGCATCAATTTTATGGAATGTTGCAGAAATTTTCCTAAGAAGAGCATCATATGGAAAACAGGCAGAATTTTATTTGGATACTATGAAATTTTGGGTTTTATGGTTGGTTTCAAAAGTTCTAAATTTAAGTTTATCGGAAGGCTTACATAGTGCCTCTATACATTCTCATTTGATGCTTATGTTTGTTATGAAATTTGAAGTTTAAAAGCTTGTTTTATTTTTTTTGCAAAAAAATGTATAAATTACCATATATGGGAGTAAAAGTTGAAAAAAATGGTTTATAATATTTATAGCTCATTTTAAGAGACATTGACGGTTAGATTTATTGATGAACAGAGTATAAAAGGAATTATTGATGCCTTACATCAATAGATAGAAGTAAGATTAATGCTTGTAAAATTAAGTTTTCGGATGGTCTGTGTAAGAGGATGTTTCCTTATGATAAGCGTGGAATAGAAATCCTTGCACTGGCAGAAGGGCTAATGGAGAACAGGGAAGCTAGAAATGTACCTTGATAACCATGCGGATAAAACACCTTAGAATGAGACGGTCGCGGAGAAAGCAAATAATCTGACGAAAGAACTGTATCGCAGAGCAAACAAAGAGTTGATAAATACAATAGAGAATTATACGGGTGGTTTGGTGTTTATAATGTAGATGTGGGAAGTGATTGATATATTAAGAGTAGCTAAGGAACTTAAGAAGGAAGGAAAGGAAATCCATTTGCAGACAAAATACGTCTGTACATGCTACCATTGCCGGATAACATGTAGCCTACATCGCGAAAAGCCTTTAAAAGAGCATTTGAATGTTAAAAATGTTTGAAGAACTCAAAGATTCAGTACGCTTGATTACAGAAAAGCTACCTGAGATAAGAATGGTATGGCAGCAGAAGTGCAGATATGAAGGCTAAACCTGAATGTTTTGAAAACTGGTAATTTTACAATAAAAATCAGATGTCATAAAGAAAAAATGAAAAAGTGACAATATTTACTTGACACAAATTTTTTGTAGAGTTATGCGGAAATTCATAAATATTGTATATTAATTTTTGGTATGGATAATTGAAGATTATCGGGAGGGAAGATAGACGATGACAAATTACCGAATTTAAAGCACGTTTATATAAAGATATTAAGATAGAGCATACTCCACAAAAAAATGATGGTGGAAAAGATATTATAATCGAGTTCTCTAGTCAGTCATTAAATTTATTTGATATTGTTTTTTACAAAGAAGAAAAAGCAAAAGCAAAAAATTTATATTGAATGCAAAAGTTCTAATTCTCGTCAAGCATTAAGAAGAGAAAAATTTTTGCCTTCAATTCAAAAAAAGGAATGAAAACGAAAGCGGATTATTATGTTCTTTTAACAAATTCTAAAAATCAACCCCATAGATTATTATGATGCGGAACAATTATTAAATAGCGAAAATATAAAATTTGTGCTAATTGACCAATATCTACTTGCTCGATTTATTAAAAAAAACAATTATAATTATTTGGGTGAAATCCCACTTTATGAAGGAAAGGATGATTTTTATACACAATACCAAGTTTATCAAAATGAATTAAATAATAGATATGATATTTATTTTACGTTTAGGAATTATAGTAAATACGTTCGTCTGTATACTATAAGTTTATTAACTGACGTAAATTGAATACAGAAGAAAATTCTTTTTCTTTTACAATTAATCCGAACTGTGCGTATTCAAAAAAAAAATCAGTTTGGTATGTGACTATGAAAATGAATTTAAAACTCTAGTTTTCAAAGTGGAATCAGGTAAATTTGAATCATTTGTTGATATCAAGGGAATTAATATAGAAGAAAGATATGAGCCGCCTTTTATAGGAAGATATCACAATAAAATTCTATTTCGTATGCTGAATAATATCATTTCTCCAAATAGTGATAAATTATTTTGTTTATGGGGTGAAGCAGGTATAGGAAAGACTAGAATTGTATATGAACTTAAAAGAAAACTGGCAGGTGGATATTTTGATATATACGAGTGCTCATTAAACAAAGATAATACCTCTACAATACAGGAAATTCAGGATTTTCTTATTAAGAAAGAATATATGTCTGTTGATTTTAAAAAATGTATACAACAAATTTATATGATACTATAATCAACTGTAAACATTCAATTAAATCAGCAATAATTTTATTGATGACTTTCATAATAGTTCTTCAATGTTGATTGAACAAATAAAAAACTATATCAGCACACCACACCTGTAATTTTGATTATATGTGGAAGGACAGATTATACAGAAGGAAATACTGCGTATTATTCCTTTGTACAATGGTCATTAGAAAACCTTAAAATGCAGAAAAATATTTGGAACGTAAAACCCCTTACGACCAAATGAAACAAAAAATTTGATCAGGACAATGATAAAAGAAATTCCAGAAGAAGCATTAACAACAATTTACCATCAGAGTAATAATAATCCTTTGTATATTGTACAATTTATAGAGTATTTGTTAGATGAAAAAATTGCATATATTGTCAATCGGAATACAGTTGGCATTGTTAACCCTACAAAGTTTAAAGCACATAACTATCTTCCTAATGAAATATCTGACATTTATAGCAAAAGAATTGCATATCTGATTAAAATTTCAGAAAAGCATGAGAAAGATTACTTAAAATTTTTATTTGTTTTAACGTTGTTTAATGGTGATATGCCTGTAAATATTGTTGAACAATATTTTGATCCAGATGGGGTAATATCTTCATTTCTATATAAACGAAAATTTATTTCAAAGATAAAAAATCATTATTTTTTTTTCATGAAAGTTTGAAGATATATATACATCATATACTATTAAACAAAAATGAATACAAACAAGAACTATCATCATATATGCTAAAAATTCCAGAGCGAGCTTTGGAAAATATTCCCCAATATTCTATGGGTAGGCTATATTTATGGAATGGTAATATTAAAAAGGCTTTTGAAATTTTTAGTCCTTTAATTGATTCTATTAGAAACATTAAGAATATTTCTAATGTAGAAATTGATGCTTCAACATACGAATATTTTGATGATATTCTACAAATTTTTATAGAAAAAGAAGAATATATTGAATTGGCAAAAAAAAGAACTATTAATGGAAAAATATATATAACACTACATCATTTTATTCCTATTAATGCAGCAAATGAATGTGATAAGAGCATTTCTTATATTAATAGCTCTGCTTTTCTAAGAGAGGACAAAAAATTTATTCATGCATTACTTACACAGAAAGCACACTCTTTATTAAATTCTGGCATGAATATAGAAGGAGAATTGGTTTTAAAGGAACTTTTGTCAAAATGGTTAGTGTCACCAGAAGAATTTGATTTAAAATCAGTGTTTGATATGTTGGACAGACTTTGTGCAATATACATAAAGTTTAATTGTTATGATATGGCATATAATTATAGTCACCTAGAATTCGAAACTGCTAAGAAATGTAAGGATGATTCTTTAATTGCTATTGCTCATCGTACCCGATCCAAATTATTTTATTTGAATGACTTAGAAGAATGTCAATATAGCTTGGATAAAGTCGATGAACTGCTGAAAATGACTCCTTCATCTAGAATTCAATTAAATAATAATATTTATAGGGCTATTGTAGATCTTACATATAATACTAAAGCTAATTTTGATGAAATAATTAATAGAATTGAAAATTTAGCAACTACAGCATCTAAACAAAATTTAAATAGAGCAGATATTCAAAGTAATATGGTATTATCAGCTGCATATTTGAAAAGAGGAACCTTCAGCGATCTACAAATTGCTAAGCAAAAAATAAAAAAGGCAATTAATTACAGTATAAGATATGGAATTCCAAGTTATATGTGGCAATTATACAATTTATTAGCTATTGTTGACACAAAACTGAAAACAGACAACAATAAAATTAAACAAAGTTTTGAAATGTCATTTGATATTTTGAATAGGCAACATCTGTTGTATGTTGGAAGAAATGACTTATGCTATAGTAATATTTTAGCAATAAGTAATATTGGATTTTTTTGCGCAAACATGTATTCCAAAAAACATTTAATGCAAGAATGTCTAAAATCGTATATTGTGAATCTGCAAAAAAAATGGAGTACTTAAGAATAAAAATAAACAATTGCCAGAAACAGAATTAACTATAATTTATGAAAAAGCGTCAAAAAAAGGAATTACTTTTTTTCCTCAATGGATTCATCAAAACTTCTTATGGATGATGAGACTGGATACTTTATTGCTTTAACTTGAACCAACATGAACATTTCCTATATATCAATAGTACAATGCTTGATAAATAAAAGACTGTTGGTTATTTACTCAACTTTCCCATAAGATTTTAAGGTGCAAAATCCTCCTGCAACTGCATTTTCAACATAAAAAACCATACTATTGACAACATGCGCCTGACAAAATGGATGCATCCCCATCATCTGCACCAATGTCCCGTAAAAATTCAAGGAATATGGCCTGGATAAAAAGCTGGCTGGGATACAAACCAGCTAATCAGTTGCACCCGTACATTTTTATCAATGGTTATGCTTCCATCCCTGAGCCCAGCAGCAAAGATGGACATAAGGCTGCGCAATGCCGCTGAAAAGGCTGGTGCTTTTTTCTATGTCAACAGAACATTTCCTAACTAAAAAAGATAACGCAATTTATAAGGGTTTCAGACTGAAATCCTCATGGGAAAGTTGAGTTATTTAGTTATTACATAATTAGAAACTATAAGTACATCAATATCATTCACCAGAAATGTATCTATTGCATCAGTTGGCGTTTCAACAATTGGTTGTCCATCTATATTAAAAGAAGTGTTTAATACAATTGGAAATCCTGTTCGTTTTTTTAATTCAAGAAGAAAGTTATATATAAAGGGTTCGTTTTTTTCTGATACAGTCTGAACTCTTGCGGTATTGTCAACATGTGTAATTGAAGCTAATTGTTTTCTATATTCTTCTTTTTACTGATGTTGCTAACAACATATAAGGTGAGTTTTGTAATAAATCAAAGTATTGATGTTGCTCTTCTTCAATAACCGTCGGTGCAAAAGGACGAAAAGTTTCTCGATGCTTTACTCGATTATTTAGTATGTCTTTCATCCTAGGATTTGATGGATTAGCCAAAATGCTTCTATGACATAACGCACGAGGACCTAGTTCGGTTTTTCCTCGATGAAAAGCTACAATTTTGTTATTGCTGATGTAATCTGCCAAAATAGAGGCGAGTGAAGCATCATCATATTTAGTATATTTCAACCCCTTTTCATCAATTGCCTTTTTGACTTCTAATTCAGAATAAGATGTTCCCAAATAAGGTAAGTTAATTTTAACGGGCAAGTCATATCCGAATTCATTTATATAAGCATAATAAGCACACCCTAAAGCCTGTCCATCATCTCCAGAAGAAGGCAGGAAGAATGCATTATCAAGATCACATTGTTCCAAGACTTTATGGTTCGTCAAACAATTTAAAAATAGTCCTCCTGCTAAACATATATTCTTAATCTTATATTTTTAGTATAATTTGATATAATAGATATTACAGCATGTTCTATAAAACTTTGTACAGTACTTGCTATATTTTCTCGCTCTTCATATATGTATTCCTTAAAAGTTTTTCCGTCTTTTAACTGCATGATGTAAAGATCTTTAATTATATCTTTATATGTTACAGAGTAATTCAAATCATTAAAATTTAATTTAGAAAAATCCAGCAATGATTTTCCATATGATGCTAATCCCATTGTTTTTCCTTCCTGGCCAAAACCAAATCCTAAAAGTCTTGTTACTTGGGAATATTTTCTTGCTAGACTCATTTCAAGATTTTGAACATATCCAGGCATTAGTGGAAATACATGATTTATTTCATCTTTCATATGCCTTACTGCCATATTCTGAAGTCGCCTGTCAATCTCGGTTATTTTACCATTTTGTCCCCAATATATGGTCTCTGCTTCCTGCTTAGAAAATAAAAAATCTCCTCCGCCATCAAATACGAAAATCAAACTATTATTTAACCCTGATGAGTAATATGTAGAATATGCATGTGCTTCATGATGGCTTACAAGATAAAATGGAATATAATGACATTTATAATAATTAAAAAATTCACTCTTATACCAATTAAGCATTTTTGTTTCTTCAAATGCAACACCGGATAGTCCAATAGAATTAACGCTACTAATTTCTAAATTACAATACTTTAACAAAACGTCAATTGTTTCAAAAGGAATTTTAAGAGATTGAGAATATTTAATTCTATCAATGCGCTCATTAGCAAGAGCAGCAATGACCTCCCCATCTTTTATAATACAAGCACCTCTATCATGTCCCACGTGTATTCCTAAAGCAATTCTCATCATTTTACCTCCAGTGTTTAGTAACAAATTGTTTTGTTATGTTTTTAATAAATATTAACAAATATCTTTTAATTTAAGGAATATTTAATGCTTAGATATGACAAATCAAATCTAGTAAACTTTAATAGAAATAAATTGTCATCGTCTATCTTCCCTCCCGATAATCTTCAATTATCCATACCAAAAGTTCTGTTATAATTATCAAAAAACACAATCAGGAGGAAATAACATGAAGTTAATAGGACTTAGCGGAGAAATGGAAAACTATTTACATGTTTGCAAAGCTCAAAGAGAGTTGAATGATAAAACAGTAAAGGCATATAGGATAGATATAACCCAGTTTTTGGATTATTTGACGGAAAATCACTTATTACTTGAAAAAAGAGGGATTAATAACTACTTAGATTATTTGCATGGAAAGTATAGACAACGTACAGTTAAGCGGAAGATTGCCAGTATAAAGGCATTTTTTAATTATTTGGATTATGAGGAAAGAATAGATAATAATCCTTTTAACAGAATTCGGGTGCGCTTTAAGGAAGAACAGCTGCTTCCACGAAGTGTTTCTCAGGAAATTATTGAAAATTTATTAAAACATATGTATCAACAGAAAAGGAGAGATGAATTGTCAAAATGGAAAAGGCGATTGCTGCTTCGGGATATATGTGTGATTGAGTTACTTTTCATGACAGGAATGAGGATATCGGAACTATGTGAGTTACATCAGGATTCTATTGATTTGTCAAAAGGAATAATTCGTGTTTATGGAAAGGGAGCAAAGGAGAGAATTATTCCAATAGGAAATGCTAAGGTGCTGCAGTTGCTCCGAGAATATAAGGAGGAGTTTGAAAAAGAAATAGAAGAAAATTTTTTTGTTAATAGATATGGAGAGCCTTTATCAACGCAAACAGTACGACTCATGCTCCGGCATTATACAAAAGCAGCAGGAATTGAACAGCATATTACACCTCATATGATCCGACATTCATTTTTGCTACACTATTATTGGAGAAGGGAGTAGATATACGCATAATTCAGCAGTTGCTAGGCCATGCCTCGATTGTGACCACACAGATTTATACAAATGTTGCGTCTGAACAAAAGAAAAAGATACTGGAAACATATCATCCTAGAAATCAAATGAGTATTCAATAGCTTATGGGGTTGTTGATCTCACCAAGTAACTACAAGGCAAGCCCACTGTAAATGTCAATCTATCTATTAGCAGCTTAACATTTTGCTGATATTTTTACAAAAAACAATATTGACTAATTGATTAGATTAGATAATATATATACTTAAAAAATATAATAATTACCATATATGGTAGTAAAAGTCGAAAAAAAATGGTTTATTATATAAATATCCAATATTTTAAAAGTAATATATTATACTCAAGAATACTTCCGGTATATTTTAAAAATGTATGAAAAAATATTATGCCACTAGCTAATGGTGGCAGATAGGAGGCCTATATGAACTTTAAGAAAAGATTTTTAACATTATGTGTATTTTTAACATTAAGTTTTATTGTTCCACAGCAGCCAATTGTTAGCACGCCTAATACTATTCAAACATTTAAAGTCGTACAGGCTAAAAAGAAAGTAACCAAGAAGGTTAAAAAGAAATCAGCAAAGAAAAAGTCTGTAAATAAGTCAAAGAAAACCAGTACAAAAGCAAAAAAAAAGAGGCGCAGGTATATGTTACGCCAACGGGTGAATGTTATCATACACATGCTTGCGGAAGAGGAAATTATTATAAAGCTTCTTTGTCTACTGCTAAATCCAGAGGTTTAAGACCGTGCCGTAAGTGTTATTGATAAAATGTTTTAATCTTTTGGTTGTTTATGGTTAAGTTTTAAATGGAATTTACATTAACGGGATAAGCATATATGGGGAGGATTATTAGTCATGGAGGCAAAATATAAACTTGCAATCAGGATTAAAGAGTTATGTAAAAAGAATATGGAATATCATTTTATGAGTTGTCATATAAATCGGCGGTTCCAATGACAACGTTGATGCATATAGTTAATGCTTCTACTAATAATCCTGGAGTATTTACAGTTATCAAGATATGTAATGGATTTGGTATTACAATTCAGGAATTTTTTGACCATGAAATGTTTTCAACGATAGGATTTGATTTGGAATGATATTTCGGTTTTGATAAATATGAAAGATATATTTTGATGATATAATTAATTTTAAAGATATGCGTTGAATTAAGTTCTGTAAATGGTGTAAATCCACTATTTATAGAACTTTTTTTCTTTAATGTATTCGCTTGACATAATTCAACGTGTTGAATAAAATAAAATTTAACTTGTTTTACTAAAAGGAAATATGCTTAAAATCAATACGACAGATATTTAAGTTGAATAATCGCATTTTCTCTAAGGAGGTTTGCATTGGAGATATTTATAAAATATATAATTATAATAAATATTGTTACCTTTATATTATATGGTGTTGATAAATGGAAAGCAGTACACGGGAAATGGAGAATTCGTGAAAGCAACGCTGCTTGGAGCAGCATTTGTCGGTGGTTCTGTAGGCGGTTTGGCAGGTATGTATATTTTCAGACATAAAACCAAAAACGTTATTTTGTATTAGGATTGCCGGCTATGCTTTTTACTACAGATTGCAGTGTCTGTTTTTGGTTTTATAGGTGATGAATCGCAAGACAGTGAAATATTTAATATTAGTTGAAGCGGTTGTATAAAATATTTACAAAAAAAACGCTGAAGGATAAAATTGAAAGGATTAAAGAACATGAGGGATGATTTGAAAAAGTGTTATAAGAAAATACTTGTATTAGTAATGGTGCTTGTAATGGCAGCCGAAGTGGCTGGTAATTATAGTCTTGTGGCAGCAGCTGATTATAGCAGGTATTCTAATTCAAAAAAAGCTGGTACATAATGAGACAGGATAAGCATAAGGTATCAGGCGGCGCAGATACTGCTAAGAACTTAAGAAAATATGATGCTTATTATTATGACAGTAAGGCAAAGGATAAAGTAATGTATATATGCTTTGACTGTGGTTATGAAGGCGGATACACAAAAGGTATGCTTAAGGTATTAAAAAAACATAATGTTAAGGCTAACTTTTTGTAACAAAGGCATTTGTTGAGCAGCAGCCAAAACTGTGTAAGAAAATGAAAAAGGAAGGCCATATAGTAGGTAATCATACGATGAATCATCCAAGTTTACCTTCCGTATCTGAGAAGAAGCTTAAAAGTGAGGTAAATGGGCTGGCAAAGCTATTTAAGGAAAAGACGGGTTATAGACTTGATAAATACATAAGGCCTCAATGGGAGAATACAGTAACCGTGTACTTAAAATATTAAGTGATATGGGATACAAGTCAATATTCTGGAGTATTGCATATATGGATTATGATGTTAATAAACAGCCGGGTAAGTCTTATGTTGTTGACCATTTTAAGAAGTATTATCACAAAGGCGCAATAACACTGACACATAATATCTCGAAGTCTAATGCGGAAGCACTTGACGATGTTCTTACATACCTTGAGAAAAAAAGGCTACAGATTTGCAACTCTTGATGAACTTAAGTAACACAGCAGAAATGCAACTCAACCTTGACTACATTTTTATGTGGGTGTAAGATATACGTAGAAAAAAATTTACAGGCTGACAAGAGAATGCCGGCAGATGGAGGTATATAATGGAAAACAATAATATTGACTGGTCCAATCTGGATTTTTTAGTTACAGAAAAACTAATATGAGGTATGTGTCCAATTATACGAACGGAGCATGGGATTCTGGAATAATGACAGAGGATGATACAATTACCATGAGCGAATGTGCAGGAGTTCTTCAGTATGCACAGACAGTATTTGAAGGCCTTAAGGCATATACTACAGAGGATGGAAGGATTGTAACATTCAGGCCTGACCTTAATGCTGACAGGCTTAAGGATTCAGCAGAACGTCTTGAGATGCCTGTATTTCCTAAAGACAGGTTTATTGATGCTGTTGAAAAAGTAGTAAGCGCCAACAAAGAATTTGTTCCGCCATATGGTTCGGGAGCAACACTGTATATAAGACCGTATATGTTCGGTATATCTCCTGTTATAGGAGTTAAGCCGGCAGAAGATTATCAGTTTAGAGTGTTCTCAACTCCTGTTGGTCCATATTTCAAGGGCGGCGCAAAGCCTATTACAATTAAGGTAAGTGATTTTGACAGAGCAGCGCCTCACGGTACAGGCCACATAAAAGCAGGTCTTAACTATGCAATGAGCCTTCATGCAATTGTTACAGCACATAATGAGGGTTATGATGAGAATATGTACCTTGACCCGGGAACACGCACACGTATTGAAGAGACCGGCGGAGCTAATTTCTTATTTGTTACCAAGGATAATGAAGTAGTAACTCCTATGTCTGACAGCATTCTTCCGTCTGTTACAAGAAGGTCGCTTATGTATGTTGCTGAGAAATATCTAGGACTTAAGGTTACACAGAGACCGGTATATCTTTCAGAGCTTTCTGATTTTGCCGAGTGTGGTTTATGTGGAACTGCTGCAGTTATTTCTCCTGTAGGCAAGATTGTTGATCATGGAAAAGAGATATGCTTCCCCAGCGGCATGGAGGAGATGGGACCGGTGACCAAGAAGCTGTATGACACCCTGACAGGAATTCAGATGGGAAGAATAGATGCACCTGAAGGATGGATACATGAAGTTAAATGCTAAGATTAGTTGTATAATATGTATTTATATGGTTATTTGCTTTGCCTGCGGATGCGGAGGCAAAGCAGATAACTTTATGATAATGGAAGGAAGCTTCTTACAGCAGGTAAATATTCTGAATCTGCAGAGAATTTTAAGAAAGCTATAGAGATTAATCCGGATAAAGCGGAATACTATATTGATTATGGTATTGCGCTTATAAATATGGGCGAATATGACAGTGCACGGGAACAATTTCTTAGTGTTATAAGAGATACGGATAATAAGATTGTTCGAGAGAACAATAAAAAAAGCGTATCGTGGCATTGCTTTATCTTATTATGCAGAAGGAACTTATGACCAGGCGAAAGCATATCTGGAACTGGCGCTTAAGAATAAGGAGTTGTCGTCGCTTAACCGTGATCTTAATGCATATCTTGCAGAATGCGAGATGTATCTTGGTGATTATGAAAAGTCTTTGAAAACATGGAATGCGCTTATTGATGATTTGGGTGGCAAAAGAAGAGTTATGGCGCATATTATCTTGGAAGAGCCAAGCTACAAGCAGTAATGGGTAATGCTGATAAAGCAACAGAAGATTATCATATGTGTGTATCGCTTGATAAGAGCTGTTATGCCGCATATCTTGGACAGTATCTTCTGCAGATAGACAGCGGTGATGAGCAGGGTGCGTCTGCCACACTTGAAGCTGCAATGAATGTAGCTGGTGATAAGCAAAAAGAATCTGTCGAATATTACACGCTTCTATATTATAATAAGGATACTGATAATGCCGGCGCAGGATTTAAGGCGCTTTACGATAACGGAGAAAAGAAAGCAGCATATTATCTCGGAAGAATTGCTGAAGATGCAAAGGATTATAATTCAGCAGCATCTTACTATGAGATATATCAGACAGAATGTCCTGATGAGCTTGGAGCTGATTTTTACAATCAGTATGCCGGATGTCTTATAGAACTTGAAAAATATGATGAAGCCCTTGAGTTAATTACTAAAGGAAAGCAGATGGCGCAAGGAACGGTAGGTCAGAGAATTCTTTTTAATGAAGTAATAATATACGAAAAACTTGGGAATTATAAAAATGCTGCCGAACTTGCAGCAGCATATCTTGAAAAGTATCAGGATGAAGACATGGAAAAGGAATATGAGTATATTAAGACACGATATACCAAAGCCGAATAGCAGTCTGAAAAAGGAGAATAGATTTGGAACGTATTCTTTTGGTCGGTGTTTCATTGGATAATGAAGAAGACACTATAGAATCACTTGCTGAACTTGCTGAACTCACAAAAAGACAGCCGGAGGCGAAGTAGTAAGAGAAGTGTATCAGAACAGAGAGCAGATACATCCGGGAACTTATGTGGGAAAAGGAAAGTTAGAAGAGATTAGAGATATTATTGAAGAAGATGATATAGACGCCGTAGTGTGTGATGATGAACTGTCGCCTGCACAGCTTCGTAATCTTAATGAATATTTGGATATCAAGGTTTTAGACCGTACAATAATGATACTTGATATATTTGCAATGAGAGCCCGTACAAGTGAAGGAAAGATTCAGGTTGAGCTTGCTCAGTTAAAATACAGGTCATCCAGGCTTGTGGGTTTAAGAAGCTCGCTTTCAAGGCTCGGAGGCGGAATCGGAACAAGAGGTCCGGGTGAAAAGAAGCTTGAGATGGACCGAAGAATTATACGTGAACGTATTGCCGCGCTTAATAGAGAACTTGAAGGAATTAAAAAAAGCAGGGCTGTTGCAAGAAAGAAAAAGGCTTGAAAGTAAATTGCCTCTTGCCTGTATAGTTGGTTATACCAATGCAGGAAAGTCAACGCTTCTTAATGAGCTTACCGACGCTGAGGTTTTGTCAGAAGATAAGCTGTTTGCAACTCTTGATCCGACTACACGTGTGTATGAGTATGAAGACGGACAGGAGATTTTATTAACCGATACTGTCGGATTTATTAATAAACTTCCGCACCATCTTGTAGATGCTTTCAGAAGTACGCTGAAGAAGCAAAATATGCGGATA
>VOFD01002777.1_pt1 | contig 19358 bp, 33 predicted proteins | sample 5384101 | NCBI WGS metagenome assembly VOFD01 (sample SAMN12384723, study PRJNA508395) | human gut metagenome | isolation source: healthy gut C | host: Homo sapiens
AATCGTGAGCGGATAAATTGTAACCTCTTCCGGCCGCATACAATTTTGAAAAATCACGGGCGAAAAACTTCCCATTCACCGCTTTTTTTCATCGAAAATCCGCAACTGTTTCTCTTTCGTAACTATTTTACCATCATACCACAAATCTTTCAGTGTGGAAAGCATAAGTTTACCCTTTTTTGCACACGCTCATATTCGTAAAAAACAGCCTTTGAGGCACTAAAATTTCACAGCTTTTTTTCCACAAATTCTTCCTCCGAAAACATAGGAAAAAAGTGTCTCCTTCTACCTTTTCCAAAAGTTTCGTTACATATATTTTATCGGTATTCCTAAGTGCTTCTTCATATACCGACGCCCCGCCGCAGATAAAGATATCCCGCCCGGTGTTTTTTTTTTTTCCCATACTTCTTCTAAACTTTGCACCGTGTGGCAGTTTTCCAGTTCAACCTTTTTCGTTCCGGACAAAGATACGTCATCCGCCCGGGCAACGGATGTCCAATTTCATCATACGTGCGGCGTCCCATCACAATGGCATTTCCCATCGTCAGCATTTGAAATTTTTTCTATCCTCCGGCAAATCCCACGGTATTTTTCCCTCTCTGCCAATCACCCGGTTCTCACTCATCGCCACAATAATCGCTATCATCGGTTACCCCTTCTCTCTAACTGTATCATCATATTCTCTCACCCTATCGCATCGCATGACATTTGTCAAGTATCGTGACAAATGTACTTATATTTTCAATATACCTTGACAGACGAGGTATGTTATAATTTAATGGTATAAAAGATTTTATAAGGAGGATTTTATGGAGAACAAATTACGAGCTTACATGGACCATTTATTTCAGGATGTTCCAAATACCAAAAAGCAGTTGAAGTAAAAAAGAAGAAATTTTGCAAAATATTGTGGACAAATACCACGACCTTGTGGCAGAGGGAAAATCAGAGGAAGCCGCTTACAACATTGCCATTGCAAGCATTGGTGATTTGGATGAACTTCTTGCTTCCCTGAAAGATTCTTCCCAGTCAGCAAAGCAAATGGATTCGAAAATTATACGGCATGGCGTAAAAAATCAGCCATCCGCATTTCCATCGCCATCATGCTTTATATTTTGTGTGTTACGCCGCCAATTATTACAGACAGTCTGCATCTGCCGGACGCCATTGGTGCTTGTGGTCTTTTTGTTTTTATTGCCATTGCAACCGGAATTATCATTTACAATTCCATGACAAAACCGCACTACACGAAAATGGATGATACTTTTATGGAAGATTTCAAAGAGTGGAAGAGTAAAAATGACACGAATAAGCAGGCAATGCGTGCCATTAAAAGTGCTTTGTGGGTATTCATTACCGCCCTGTACTTCGTGATTAGTTTTACTACTATGGCATGGCATATTTCATGGGTTATCTTCTTAATCGGTGCTTTGCGCTTGAATCCATTATCAAAGCTGTTTTTGAGCTGAAAGCAAATTAGGAGGGACCAATTATGAAAAAAAAAACTGCCATCTGGATAAAAATTATTGTACTTGGCATTTTGACACTCGCCCTCATCGGTATTTTAATTGTGGGGATTCTTGGCAACACCTTCCGCAACTTTCCGATATTTGGCTCTTTTTCCAGCTATGACAATGCCGATTTGTATCAGGTGGGAAATGCTGATATTTCCGCATCCGAACTATCCCGCCTTTCTATCGACTGGGTGAGCGGCTCCGTAAAAGTTGATGTTTACGATGGAACAGTTATTCAGATTCGAGAAGATGGTGCAAGCGACCTATCCGACAGTGACAAAGCACATTATTATTACCACGATGGAACTTTAGATGTCCGCTACCGGGAAAGCGGTAACTTCTTTTCTTTCTTCCGCAGCTTTTGGGAAGAAAAAATCTGAGATTTTGATTCCACGTTCACTCGCTTCCAATTTATCGGAGATTTCCGGCGATGTAGTGAGTGCAGACACAACAATTAATGGTCTTTCTACAAAGAATTTTTATCTGGATACCGTAAGTGGAAACCTTACTTTTAATGGAAGTGCAGAACGGATTAACAGTGACAGCGTGAGTGGCGACTGCCGTATTACTTCATCCGTCACACCGCAAAAAATTGACATGGAAAGCGTCAGTGGTGACATTTCTGTTTTGATTCCAAGTAACTCTGAATTTGAAGCAGAAAATGATTCCGTTTCCGGGGATTTAACTTGTAGTTTTGCCGGAACTAAAAAAGATGATAAGTTTGTCTGCGGCTCAGGCATTAACCGCTATGATTTTGACACCGTCAGCGGGGATGTTGAGATTTTGCCGGTAAGGTGATGTGGGATTATTTAGTTTCCGTAATTCAGAAAAAACTTTGCACCCAAAAGACGCAAAGTTTTTCTCCGAATTACTGGAATACTAGATAATTCCCCATGATTTCATTTTCAGATATCAATAATTAACTTATTGCAGTTATCACACAAATAAGCTTCCACATATGTTTTTTCCAAAAACTTGTGAGCTTTATTTTTTAGCATTAGGTCCTTCCGATTTCCACTTTAATGGATATCTGTCCTGATTAATTATGCCTTTCTCCATTTCGCAATTGCAATATGGGCATTGCATAAAATCACCTCCCTGTGTCAAAAAATCAAACTGGAATTCATAAATTCCAAAGACTCTCTCTCTTTATACTCTCCACACTTTCTCAATCCAGTTTATGCATTCTTGTCCCATAACGACCCGCTCCCTAGCACATTCTTCCGGAAATTGTTTCTCTGATTTTATAAACCATTGAATTGATTTTCCGCAGTTTTCTAACATCATGTTTCTTTTTATAATTTCGGTATTTTTTCTTTTTCTAATCAATATAGTATCCTCCGCAAAATTTTGCATTTGTCGATTTCATAGCTATCAATATAGAATTTATAATATCCGAACACCGCAATAATTGCATTAATACACACAATATACCTTAGCAATTCAAAAACAAATCCATCCGTCAAAGGCAGAAAAACATTGGAATAATTGTTAAAACAAGTAACGGAAGTGTCATAAACAGCCAAAATCTTTTTTTTTTACTCATAGTCGCATTACTATTAAGCCAAAAAAATATTCCTGAATGAGTTAAACTAATATCTCCAATATTATAAACTACTGATATATGTAATAATTCGTGAACTATAAATACCAGTATGAAAACACTAGCTTTTATAATCCAATTTGCAAAGTTCCAGACCCCCAACATCGTCGACATTAAAATAAGCACTACTTGTAAACTATACACAAACTTCATAAAGTGCTTTTCGAAACCATACATTTTTAATAAATGGTTTCCAAGTGGAAAAATCCTTATCATTCGACGGAAGTGGTTTAAATAAATAAAGCATACTTTCTATCTAACTTTCTGTATTAATCTTTCAGACTGAAATTTATAAAATCCTCTTTTCTGTGCTTCTTGTATCAATTTAGGTTGAATCAAAGGATATGTCCAATTATCCACTAACCCTGTATTTCATAAGTGTCTCTTTCTTTATGTTTACAAAATACCCATTGTTCCTTAGAAATAATAACACCTTTAATACGGCAACTTTACCGCAGATTAAATTAAATTCAGCTTTTCCTATATATTGTCTATCTTAGCGTGCTGTTTTTACGGCACGTTTTTATCTGTCCTCTTGACCATTCCTTTTCTTTCCCATATAGTCTTTTCGTAACCAAAAAAAAAGAAAGAACAGCCCCTACCAAAGTTCGTTTTTTTCTCTCATACCCAAGTGCTGCAAAAACAGGTTCGATGCAGGGTCATGCCCTAATAAGTGATTACCTGTCATATCAGCAGTCACTTTGCATTGTTATGATAAGAAAAAACTTACTTTTTTGCAAGATATTTCGTATAAAAACTTCATCAAAATCCCTTTTTGACTCCTACATGGAGCGGTTTCAGCCCGAACAGGAGACCTGTCCCATATGTGGAAGTACCGGAAACTGCCACATCCATCACTACTACGGCAGATCCATCATTGATTTTAAAGCCGGCAGACAGGAAAATCGGATCTATGCATTCTCCGGGTATTCTGTGACAGCTGCAGGCACGCCCACGCTGTCCTCCCGGACATCATCATTCCTTACTCCAGCTACAGCCTGTTCTTCGTTCGTCTTCTCGGAGAGTACTTTGCAGGACTCTTCTAGAACAACTCTGTGAAGAGATATGATATCTCACGACCACACGACCATGGGATGGTTACCGGAAGTTTCTCCGATTATGATGTAGAAAACATAAGAAGGAGGGCTTTTACCATGAGTAAAGATACCGAAACAATGAAACATAATGCCGAAGTGGCACAGTTCCGCTTCGCTCTCATCGCTCCTGTTATCCAGGGGCTTTATCCTGATGCCTCGGCTACCGCCTACTACAAGCGCGTCACGGCATCTCCACTGACACTTCCCGATGGCTCCACGGTCACCTACAGTTACAAAACCTTTGGAAAAATGGAAGTCCCAGTACAGTATCGGCGGACTGGATGCCCTGATGCCGGGCACAAGGCATTCCTCGTGCTCTAAACGCGGATGCCACTAAAAAAACCGTAGGCATTCCACGCGTCTGCTCTGGTACGGGGAAAACGGTGTTGATTCCGTCCCGGCGTTCATACGGCACAACGACCTGAAATCTGCCCGAGAGTCGGGACGGTGCGGCCAAGGCAAGGTAGAACAGCATTTCCCGCACCCTCAAGGAGAATGGCTTTATACACTGGATATCAACCACAGATTACTTCCCTGTCACAGTTCAGCAGGATGCTCAGAGTTACATGCGTGACTGTCTAGGGCATTGACACCAATCCCGGCCGGAACGCTGCCGAGCTTCAAAGACCATCCATGAAGCCAGAGTCAAGGCAGTGGCTGGCTGACTGTTTCTAACCATGTCACCCCAAAGGCACTTTAGGTTCCACCATCTCCATCAGGCAGGTCTGTTGCCTGATCACATTTTGCGGATTCATTTCGCGCTGGAGGTCCGCTATCTTCGAGGACGACGCGACCTCAGCCTACATCTGTTTGACGGTGAAGAAGTATCCGCCGGCAATCGACTATTCCCAAAGCGGGGTGATCGCGGTGTACAGCTGCCCCACTACGGACTTACTTTCAATCGCGCTTTTGACAAACACATCGATGAGGCACAGTACCTGAATACCGGCATTCTCAACGACATCAAGATGTTTTTATGAATTACGGTTACGATTCCGTAAACTGCTTTACCCTCATCCTGTGCGGGGAATCCCATCTCAATGACACACCTCCGCAAACCGGTACAGGGCAATCCGCGCCTCATTGACAACCTGATGACAGATGCCCCTGACCATCGGCTCAGCAGGACAAAAAAGTCATCGATGCCGAGACCATCCGTCTCTGCTGTTGATAATCAGGGACTGTATTGATGAAGTTTTCAAAGTACATTTCTAAGGCTGTGACATCTGTCATGGCCTTATTTCAAAAGCAGCACCGGCTGCCCTTCAAACAAGGCTACGACAATCTGCGGTCATCCCGCTGAGAGACTGCGGCAAATGCCGGTACGGCACAATCGGAGAGGGTTTTGCACCGAAATCAAAGTGCGGTATGTACCTCCCACAATGTGCCGTCTGACATCATCTACATCATCATAAAAATTGACTTCCAACATTTTATCTCCTCCTAGTATAATTTAATTTCATAAACGGTTTGTTCAACATCTATATAACTTGAAGTTCACATTCTAATTTCCGACTTGAAATACTGTTCCTGAAAATAAACTTTTTCCCTGATTTCTTCCTTAGTGAACATCATTCCCTTCGGTGCTACAACCCATTTTTCTTCAACATCATCGTATCTATGAATAATTGCAATTATTATCCCTGTATATTCTTCAACAGGTTCATCTAGTCCTAACAAATATACATCTTGTTCTTCTCCATCAGGAGCAACAATCCCTTCTATATATCCATAGTTAATTGGATAATACATATCTTTATGTTCAGGATGATAGCTTCCCATCGGTCTATCCACTTTTACTGTTACTATATTGCCAATCATATGAATCTCCGTACTCCAATCAATTTTAACTGTTCTGATTATCTAGCAGATTTGTAAACTGGAAGTTATATATCTCCTTTTAGGCGCACTAAAGATTTTTTGTTTCAAATCCATCTGGATATCGCCTCTTTAATTTATCAATATTTGCTTGAAAAATATCTTCAAGAGATATATCTAGTGCTGTCGCGACTTCTGCAATATACCAAGCTACATCTCCAAGTTCCTTTGCCAAATGTTCCTTGTCCAAATCATGTCCTTGAGCCATCCATTTTTTTACTATGTCAATGGCTTCTCCTGATTCGCCACATAATCCCATTACACTATTTATTAATACGTCTCTTTTACTTAGTTCAGGATTTAAAGTAGTCATTGCCAATTCCTGATATTCATTAATGTTCATTCTAATTTCCTCCATAATGTGCAAATTCCGATTTATAACCAACCAAATTTCAAGTGGCCCGTTCATTTATTTCTTGAATTTATATTTTCCCTTTCCATGACCTGATACTGGTTCAATAATATCCGCCTGCACCAAATTGGAAAGAAGTTTCGAAGCGCCTGAACTTTTCAGCTCAAGAAGTTCCATAACTGCACTTCTTCCAAATACTCCATCAAAGCCAAACTTCTCAAAGAGTCTATGGATATGAACCATCGTTTTTACTGTGAAATCGCGCCTTTTGCGGAAAGCACGCTTTCAATATCCACTTTTGCGTCTTGAATGTCCACTTTCACACCTTGAATGTCCACTTTTTTCTTTGTTCAGAAGTCCACTTATGTGAAGATTTCGATTTTGAAGTTCATTTTGTTCGTTCAAAAGCAGGTTTCTAAGAAACAGTTCCAGATATTCTGTTGTTTCGTAAATACCTTTTTGCAGGTTTGTATAGTTTGGCACGGACAAGTGCATTTCTGAAATACCATGCATTTTCCGCAAAAATATCATTGGTTGCAGCAAACCCGGCGTTCTCAAATATTTAATAAAAAAATACTGCTGTTGTCCTCGTATTGCCTTCCCCAAAGATATGGATTTGCCATAGCCTTGAAATGAATACCGCAAGATGATGGATAATCTCGTCCATTGACAGCCCTTTATAACTAAAGTTCTTCTCCTGCGAAAAATCATATTCAAGTGTGGCTCTCAGTTCTGAAGCACTGCCGTACATAACGGTTGCCCCATCAAGGACCCATTCTTTCTTTGTAATGTTGTAATCTCTAATCTTTCCAAGGCGTGTTTATAAATCCCCTGAAAGAGTTTGCGGTGGATAGATATATACTCATTCGGAGAAAATGAAAAGCTGTTTCAGAAAGAATTTCCGCAATACGGGACGAAACCTTATCTGCTTCTTCAGTACGCTCACCGCCTGAAGTCCGATTGCTGTACTCCAAGCATAACCCTTATGCGCTTTATCCGGTTCAGATTCTCTTAAATATTCCTTAAATGGGTCTTTTTTCCATATCCACTACATCGTTTTCCATAGTTTCATATTGCCTTTGCATCTGTAATCAATTCGGCCTCAATCGGACGTCCAATCACTTTCAGCTACATCCAGTTTCTTTACAAAGCATATCCTTAAGAACAATAAAAGCCGGAATAAAACTGTCACGTATCAGCATAATCATTTCATCAATTTCATCTTCATTATAAATATGGACAGAAGTATTGCGTTTTTTCAGCATAAGCAGCCACACCTCAGAATCATTGATAAATCCAATTTTATAACCAAGCTGCAAGATTTCACGAGGCGAACCGGTAGCAAAGCACCTTCCACACTATGCATTCTCATAATTTCCTGCAATGCTTTCCATGCAAGTTCAAAAGTTAGATTAAATTGTCCAATAATCCCTGTTCGATATATATCATTTTCTTCTGCAAGTTTAAAATCCGCCTCTGCCAATATAGACAGACTATTTGTAAAGTTTTCAAGTTTTTTCATAAATTGTAACACCATCCCTTTCTATTTCTTGTTTCAATTCATCAGAAATTTTTACATCTGCTTGTATGACATCAAACATAAGAAGAGAATGCACATTTTCCTTGACATCCCAATAAAAATGTTCAAAATCTCCACCATATACTGCGATATCTATATCACTTCTTTCTGTATTTGTGCCTCGTGCACGGGAACCAAACAGTATAATTTTTGTGACAGAATACTTCTTCGCAAAAAAAGAAAGTTCCCTCAATATTCGATCTGGAAGATTATATTTCATATTTATCGTCATATAAAAATCTCCTTGTAAATAAAATCAATACTCTGTATAGTATATCGTCATAATTTTAGGAAACTAAACAAATCAATTTTCCTTTTATTATATCTTTACATACTCTGCTTCATTCCCGTGTTTTTGAATCAAACCCATCAAATCATCCGCCCGCATCCAAATGGTTGCTGTATTGTCGTTTGGATGAACACCAATTTTATTTCCAATAAATTCTTCATCCAGATAGAAATGAACTCTGCTTTCTGTATCATTTAAAATACCAAGAGGAGTTACCGCCCCCGGCGTCAGTTCCATAATAGAAAACAACTCTTCTGTCGAGGCAAAGGAAAGTGCACGAAGTCCATGCTGTCTGCGAAATCCCTTCAAATCAACTCTTTTATTTGCTCTTTTCCTCCACACACTTCGATTTATATTTTTTCTCTATAACATTTATTTATCGGAATTTATCAATTCGCTTAATGCTGTATACTCTCAAATACATTCCACTTCGCATCTCATCAATTCCCTTATACGAATCATGCTGTGAGAAAATTTTTTTAATTTCCGATATCTCAAGCCACCTTGGTTCCATACCAACTTGTATTTCTCTTTCGGTCTGTTTTATTTCCGTTGTGCCTATTGCTTTGCAGATAAAATACCGATTAACCCATTTCCAGTCCCCGTAATATTCATCAATTTCTAACAAGCACTGTGAGGTTTCTACTATTATACCTGTTTCTTCAGCAATTTCCCGAATGCAAAGACTCCTCATCACTTTCATTGCTTTCCAAACCTCCGCCGGGAATCATCCACTGATCTGTCTTTGCTTCATATGAAAGTAAGATACGGTCTCCATCTATAACTATACCTCTGCAGGCAGTTCTGGTTTTATCCCAATTACCACAATAATTTTCTCCGACAATGTCTATCGTTTTCATTTTCTTCCATCCTCCAATCACTTTTAACTGTTCTGACTAGTTAGCAGATTTGTAAACTGAAATTTATTGAGTTAAACAATAAACCATAATTGCTTGCTGAACATTAAGTAAATGCTGTTTAAACTTGTATCCAACAAAATAATCCGAATCAATTACATCAGCTGAAACTTCTTCGCCACGATAAAATGGCGGACAAGGATTTAACACAGCTCCTTTATTAGCTTTTTCATAGCTTCTAATGTAACCATACACTCTTTAAAGTCATTTAGAATAGCAAATGGCAACGAATCGGTACATATAATGTCTTTTTCCTATAATTGCTTCATAAATATTATTATACGATACTAAACCCTCAATTTCATAACCTTTTTCCACAACACTGCTCCAAACTAAAGCCCATAACAGTTTTTCGCTTCTTTCCACGCCAAACCAATATTGCCGTTACTACCACAAAACAAGAACTTGTCATTTATAAAATTCTTTCTAATTTTCGAAAGCGCATACATATCTGTAAGCACTTCACAAGGATGATTTATATCTGTCATCGCATTAATTACAGGCACAGATAAATATTGTGACATTTTCTCAATCACATTTATATCCTTATATCTAACAACCACCATATCCGCCCAGTTATTCAAATAGCCACAAACATCCTTCAAATCTTCCTTTTTATCAAGTGCTTCCGTTGGAAATAAAATAGAATGTCCACCTAACAAATATATTCCCTTTTCAAAAGTAACTCGTGTTCGAATACTGGAATTTGGAAAAAACAAAACTACACTTTTACCTTTTAAAATATCCCTGTAATTTTCCAGTTCAACTTCATCTGCTATGTTAAAAATATCAGCAATATCCTTTGTATGATAATCCGTTAATCTTATAAGATTTTTTTCAATTTTATTCTCCTCCACAAACTTGAATTTATCATTCAAACCATTAGTATTTCTTTTGCCTTTGCAAACTTTTCTTTCCAGTACAACAATTGTTCTTTTGTCAGATTTGAGCCTATACTTCTTGCTTCATTTGAATTGTGTTGTAAATCCTCTAACTTAACTTTTTGTAGCAATTGGATTTTCTTTAATTTTTCTTATGTAATCAGCGTAATCAACTTCTCATCATGTGTTAATAACTATACTATCTCAAGCATCTGTTTAGGAAACTTTTTCTCCAAATCGTCAAAAGTTATACTTGTATCTTCAACAACATCATGAAACAAAGCTACAGTACAACTAATTTTGCCGTCCATCTGTTCCGCCAAATGAATATGGATAAAAAATGATTCTATTAAATGTATTAGCAAGAAAAAAAGGGTGATTATTTTAATATTTTACTTTTTTTTACACGGAGCATGCATATTCCATGCATCAATTACTATCTTCCTGCTAATTCGATCATTTTTTATCTTTTTTAAGATATCATTGTAATTAAATCTTGCTCTTCTATGCTCAAACCATTCATTTAACCTGTCATTATCATAAATGTCTAATAATAATAGATGTAATGCTTTACTTAATTCATAACTCAGATTTACGTCATAACACATTCCTTCTTTAGAGTGCTCTATTGTTCCTATTACATATGACTCATCTGAGACATATGACCAAGCATCATCATTCCCATAGTTAATTAGTTCTTGTATGAATTCATCAATCAATAACTGCAGATAGCCTTTGCCGGCATATCTGCCCTCGCTTCGTTCTTGATGGGACTGTGGAAAAGTATCCAAGCTTAAAATAGATTTTTAATTCGCTCAATCTGCCCTTTGACATTTTCAGGAGCCAATTTCTCATTTGCAATATATTCGTAAATTTGGTCTAATTCACGAATTGCCTTAGGGTTGATTTTTACCTTGTATTTATCCAAAATGTTTTTTCTCCAGTTCTGCAAAAACCATCTCAGCGTCAACTGCTTCTGCTCCGTTGGCAATTTCCTGTTCTGATTCAAATATGGCTTGGTCGATGCGGTTCATTCTTGCAAATTTATCATATAATTCACTACTCATTACAACCAAGTCGCTATATCCGTTTTTAGTAATAAAAATAGGCTCCTGTTCCTTGTGTGCGATATTAGAAATCTCAGTTGTTAATTTTCCCTTTCGGGCGGCATTGTTCCTCCGGCGAAAAACCATGCTTGAAAAGTAATGTCATACTTTTCGTCTTATCAATTTGTGTCATTCTTGCCGCACCAAAATCAATCAATACAGCCCCTGCCCAACGAATCAACCATAATATTATCAGGACTGATATCTCTGTGAATCAATCCGGTTGGATGGATTTGTTCCAATGCCTCCATCACCGGTTTCATCATGAATAGAACCATTTTCTCTGATAATGCACCATTTTTCTTCACATATTCTTTTACCGATTGTCCCTTTATGTATTCCATAACAATATAAGATGTGTTATTTTCATCAAACACATCCCACACGGATACAATTCCCTCAAGCTTCTGAAATCTCGATAAACAGCGTGCTTCCTCCTGAAATTTCATAAGGCGGTTCTGGTATTCTTCTTTACATTCTAATGAACATAATTCAACATCCGGCTTTGTTCCACGCACAACGTCTCTTCTGACATAATCCACTGGGTAAAACTCTTTAATTGCAACCGGCATATCTGCGCAAAAATCCCATGCCAAATATGTAATTCCAAAACTCCCTCGCCCAAAGCAAAGACACCAGTACATAGCGCTCTGCAAGATGTGTTCCCGGAAGTAGACACCGTCTGCCGGCTTATAGTCTTTTGCCTGTTTCCGGCATAATGTACATCGGGAATTCTCATCGAGTTCACTCATACAAAAATGCATCTTTGAATTCCATTTACTAACACGCAGTCATCATCCCCCTCACACCACCAAACTACCATCTTTTCAAATGATAGTTTTCGTGGTTTGTTATGTTCTGACTTTTTATCGTTTTTGAATATCGACTGTAAATCCTTTTTTTTTTAACTTTTTTATAAGTCCGCACCTTAACATATAGCACTTGCTTTTTCTTCGAATACTTTACATTCAAAATCTTTTTATATTTTTTGATAGAAAAAGCCTTACCACTTATTTTACAATTTTATTTTTCTTCCCCGCATAAATTTCAATATGCGTCCCTTGATATTTCTTCAAATAAATATGAATATACTTTATCTTCCCTGCGCGTTTCTTTTTTACCGATATAACAGGTGTAACCTTTAATTTCGTTTTCTTTGCCTTAACTACTTTGGATTGATTCACACCTTTACCCAATTCCGGCTTTGCAGATTGGTTTGGTGCTATACTGCTGACCGGTGCTGATGTCTCCTTGACACTCGGCGTTGGACTCGCTGTTGAAATTACTCCGGCACTTGCAGTTGGACCCACTGTTGGCGTTATTCCGGCACTTGCAGTTGGACCCACTGTTGGCGTTATTCCGGCGCTTGCAGTTGGACTCGCTGTTGGCGTTACTCTAGCACTTGGCGTCGGACTTACAGTTGGCGTTGATGGATCTGATGGTGCGTTTCCATGATTTTTCATGATGCTCTGAATAACCGGCTCTCTATAAAAATCATACTGCGGTAAAATCTCTCCTTCTGCCGCCTTTGCCTGATATGACACCTGTTTATAACAATCTGTACATCTCTCTGCCGAAATTGTAAGTCCATTCGCATCATAAATAACATGGTTTTCGTAAGTATGTTCATAATCTTTTTCCTCCACCCATGTTACTTTATTAGACAAATAATTATATCTTTCAATCTCACTTTCTGTTGTTCCCCTGCCGGATAATAAGCTTTGACAGACGAATTATCACTATAGAAAAAATGCATTCACCCGACAATTCTTTGGAAAATATATCTCCTGCATATATTGAAAGTCTGGCATCGGTTTTTCTCGTACAGCGTCTTGTATTTTTTCACATTCTGCGGAAGAACCATATATTGTATTTTATTTCCATAAAAGCAGGTCTGACCAAACACACTTATTCCATTTAGTATAATGCATGTTTTCAGCGATACACAATTGTAAAAATATTCACAGCTATAATTAAAAGAATGTATTTGAGGTAAAAATACTGTTTCTAACCGAGTACATTCTCTAAAAAAGCATCCTCATATAGTTCTACTTGACGGTTTCCCAGAACCACCCATTTTAATTTGGTACATTTTTCAAATGCTTTGCTTGAAATCCTTTTCACATTTGGCAAAAATAAATGTGCTATACCACACTGCATAAATGAAGCCCATTGCAGTTCGTAAAATTTATTTGCGTTAAACCTGACATCACTTAAATTTGTATATGCAAAAACAATACGGTGCAACTGTGCTTACCTCTTCCGGAAATATAAAAAGATTCCGTAGATACTGGTATTCGGTATATTGTATCCTTAGTAAGGGAATACAGTCCACCCTCCCTCTACACAAAATGAATTGTTTCGAGAATCTACTTCAATATCCTCCAGACAATGCGCATCACTGAATAGATTATCATCCAGCGTTTTTACATTAGCACCAATCGAGATTTCTTTTGTACTTTCCCCACAACATTCTCTACGGAGTCTACCCGCAACTGAGAAGTGCGCCCCTCTTCCCAATTATAAATCACATAATCCGGAGTAAACTTATCTCTTCCGTCGACTCGATCTCGCCGGATGACCAGTCACTGTCCGTCTTATAACTATAAATTTCAGGAGGTTACTTTTATTGTCATTTAAAATTTTAAAAATTTAACTGCTGTGGACTTGACGTCCACAAAACATGGATCTATGCCTGTATCGGTATCACTGACTCCAACAATCGTACTGAATATAAGCAGGCTCGCTTTTCTTCCTTTACTAAAGGATTGAATGAGCTGTGTGATTGGCTTGCCAAGTACAACTGTAAAGATGTCTGCATGGAATCAACCGGTAAGTACTGGATCCCTGTTTTTAACATTTTAGAGCAACACAATCTTTGGGTTACTTTGTCCCATCCCAAATACACAAAACCTATGAAAGGCAACAAAACCGACCGTAAAGATGCCAAATGGATTTGTGACCTCTATATGTGCGGTATGGTGAAACCTTCCTTTCATTCCCTCTGCTGATATCAGAGAGCTCAGAGACCTTGTAAGATACCGATATAAACTCACCTGTATGATCCTGGTGAGAAGAATCGTGCTCAGAATTGTCTTACCGTATCCAATCTAAAACTTGACGATGTCTTTTCTGATGTATTTGGTAAATCTTCCCGTTCTATTACAGAACAGATTTTGCAACACCCTGGAGAAAAATTTGATGTAGCACGTTTTGTTCACGGACATGTAAGACTCCCATTGAAGAAATACAGGCCGCTGTTGATGGTGCCATTTCAAAAGAACAGGCGGTTAAACTCAGACAGTGCCTTGATCACATCGATGAACTGAAAAGCACATTTCAGAAGTAGAACAGGAAATCCTTTGTCTCAGTGATAAATACGAAGGCTGCTTTTTAAATCTTATTCGAACTGTTCCCGGATTCAATAAGAATCCCATTGACTGCTATTCAAGTGCTTTCAGAGATCGGCTGTGATATGTCTGTCTTCCCAACAGCGAAACACCTGGTCTCTTGGGCAGGATGCTGTCCTCGTAACGATCAAAGCAATCAAAAAATCAAATCCACTCGGATTTCCCGTGCTGGTTCCTATTTTAAACCAGTTCTGGTACAAATTGCAAATGCTTTAATCAAATCAAAGAAACATCCTGAATTTACAACTCGCTATAAGCGTATAAACAAAGCACGCCGTGGTCACAAGAAAGCCATCATTGCCATCTGCCGTATGATCCTGACCGCTATCTGGCACATACTCTCAGATTTAGAGCCATATACACCGGAAGGTTTTCTTGAATCACGTCCTGTGAATAAAGAAAAAGTTCTGACCATTTCACAGGCACTTAATCTGATCAAACAATGTTGTCTGTGATTTTTCCGACGCCGCATGTGTACCCTCTGTCGCCCCTTTGGTTACATAGCGCGGCACCGCCTGATAGGTACTGGAATTTATCTGTGTCTTTTTCGTCTTGCCATTTTCCTTGACAATCTTCCAAAGCACCGCCTTGTACCCAACATGCGCCTCCTGTGTCACTTTCGTATAGGAAGCGTGCTTCGTTTTGTCATATGTGATTTTATCAGCCCCCGGCTGTATCGTCTGCGTTGTCTCGGACTCAAACGTTACCTCTGTCATCACTTCGGGTTTCTTCCCCGTAAATATTAAAATAAATGGTTCCCGAATACACACCGCCTTCAATATAAATCGGCACCTCCGTGTCGTTACGGAATTTAAAATCTTTGTAGTCACCGGCAATTGCCGCATCCATCGATGGTTTTACATAACTGACTACCATCGAATGAGGACTTCTCTCGACGACTTCCAATTCAGCCTTTAACACGGCGTTATAAAGCGTTGTTGATACCTGACATACGCCGCCGCCAATGGAATCTACCACTTCACCATTACTGTAAGATGGTGCCGCATAATATCCATTTTCCTCGGTCAATGGAGAAATCGTATCATGCACGGAAAATGTTTCTCCCGGGTAAATAACATGGTCATTAATCAATCTTGCCGCGTTGGAAAGATTTTTCGAACGGCTTACGTTTCCGGCATTAAAATTCGTCTGAAAAGAACCGATTTTGTCTTTACAGCGTGACGCCAAATCTTTCGTCACCGTCGGTTCCTGAATCGTAACATCTGCTTTGACACGTATGGCATCTCCGCTTTTTGCCTGTTCCACTGCCTTCTTGATCTGAGCCGCCGTACTGTTAACATCGATGGTAGAACCCTCTTTTTGCATCGGTGTAAACAAACGTACCGTTTTCCCGTTTTACTTTGGCATTTTTTGCTTTCGCACATTTCTTTTTGCACTTCTTATTAACAAAGGTGCGGATTTTTTTCTCTTTTGCATCATATTTCAGTTTATATACAAGTGGAGTTGTAGCAATCTCCCGGATTTTTGCATAATTGGTAAACGGATTCCCTTCCTTTCCAACCCGCATTGCTTTTTTGCAACCACATCGCCAATTTCACAGTTATACCCTAACTGTTCAAGCGTTGCCGAGACCGTCTTTCCATTCACATCCACCTCCACGGTGCGCTGCAAATATTCATCCCGGTACTGCGTAACGGCTGTTCTTGCCTCATCTTCCGACATACCGCCCACATTCACGGTTTCCACGAAGACACCATTGCAAATGAGTCCTCGCGCCGGCTTTACCGTCTGATAAGCCGCATAAATATATGCCACAATCAATAGCAAAGATCAAAAAATAACTAAAAAGGCAGGACCTTTTCTTGCTTTATTCATGTTGTCTCTCCTCACCTAAAATTTTAACAATACTTGCGATTTTTTTTTTGACTTGTATTACACTGTAATCATCACATGCCGGCTAATAATCCAATTAACATGGCAAATATGATGATACCGCAGATAATACCTGCAACAAGACGCTGTTTTTTACGATTTAACATATATATCCCCTTTCTGAAAGGAACTAATGATTATGAATTTTGTACCTGTTTTCTTAATATGTTTTGTCATTTTTGTGCTTTGGATGTTCTATGAACAACGCAAAAGCCAAAACAAAGATAAAGAAGCTTCGGACGCATTCTGGGAACGGGAGCGCATGGCTAACCAGACAAGAAAAAAGATATTTCCCATCTTCCCATTCTCCATGTGGAAGAATCGGAACTTCCTGTGATTACCACAGAAAATGAGTCCGTACTATATTATATCGACCATATCCGGAAAATAATCAAGAGTCCTATGCTCGATTTATCCGAATATTCGAATACAGATTTAAAATTAGCATATGGCGTAGGAAATTTCAAGGTTTTATGCGAATATGATGAAAAATTTTAATCATTTTCTCCTCGCATTGACCAATCTGGCACGTGCCTTTTTTGGCCGGTCTTTATTCGGAGGCGGAGCAGACATTTTTGCTTGCCTTCCACTACGGCTCACAAAAATGACCGATTACACCAGTCTTGCCGACATATATCTGCATTTGGAAGAACCGGAAAAAAATCAGTGCACTCATCCGCAATGTCGAGGATGGCTCCCCTGCCACATAAAGAGGCACTGATTCAGGCATTGGAGCAGAAACTCATGGCGTACCGGTAAATTCATCCATTGTTAAAATCCGTTCGGCTGCTGCATAGTTGAGCAGATTTCGGTTTTTATAGTCAAAGAGAATATAATAAGGTTCCCGCTTTTCTGCAGGGTACCATCTTTTTAAAAGTCTCTGAATATCTACCGTATATTTTCCTAAATAAACCATATGGTATAACTGTCTGGTTACATATCCCTCATAACCGGGCAGATAACGGTGTGTTTCGCACTCCCTGTCAAAGAAGGCGCGAATCTCTCGTTTTTGCGTTTCCGAATCCGGCTTTACAAAAGTCGGTTTTTCTTTTTGCAAAATCTCTGCGGTACCAGTCGTAGGTAATGATCTCCCCGCCAGTTTCCGGCTTCTGTTTCCGACACATGTTTCTTTCAAACTCATACAGCACTTCATATCGCTCTCTCCGGTTGATTTTACGCTCAAACAAATGCTTTTCTTTCGTACTCCTTCGCCAACTCCTCATACAGACAGTATGCGTCCTTAAAAAGGCGTTCCAAATAAATCATCGATGCAGCAAACTGGAAACTGTTGTAATACACCTCTACCATTTCTTCTACGCCTTTTAAAGAAAGAACATCCTCATAGGAAAGCCATTTAGTCGAAAAGATTTCATACGGCGGCAGTCGCTCGCCTGAATCTCGTAATCGTTTCGCTTTTTCATTCATAAAGGAACCATCTAAGACTTTCAAAAATCCTAATTGGAACTGGTCCGGTTTCATCGCATATACATCGCAGAACGATTTCTTAAAAGTATTGAAATCCTCATACGGCAGTCCCGCAATTAAATCAAGATCTTTGGTGGATGTTTCCGCGCGCATGAATTCTTGCTACATTTTTTGCAGCAAATCCCAGTCAGCGGTACGTCTGATTGCCTTTAAAGTATCCGGATTTGTCGACTGCACGCCAATCTCGAACTGCACAAGTCCCGGGCGGAATGTATCAAAGAGCAGAAAATCTTCTTCATGCAGTAAATCGCCCCCGATTTCAAAATGAAAATTTGTCACACCATTATCATGCTCACCAATATACTTCCATATGCGGTAGGCATACGCGTGGTTGCAGTTAAAGGTGCGGTCCACAAATTTCACCTGCGGCACCTTGTTTTCAAGAAAGAAATCAAGCTCTCTCTCTGTCTTTTTCCGGGCTTTTTATCCGCACAGATTTCTCAATGGAGGATAAACAATAACTGCACGAAAACGGACATCCTCTCATGCTTTCATAGTAAATAATGCGGTTTTTCAGTGTTTCCATGTCATCATAAGGATACACTAAATCATCCATATCTAATCCCTGTCTTGGTTTAGTACGGTGCAATCCACTGATACCTCGGTATACTATCCGTCTATGGATGAAATTTCTCTGTCACCATCCACAAAGTATGCCATAAATTCCTGAAAGGTCCGCTCGCCCTCGCCAACCATAACAAGGTCTGCGTATTCGTATTTTGCAAAGCACTTCCTCCGGATGATAACTTACTTCCGGTCCGCCAAAAAGAATAAAAACAGATTTGGCAGCACTTTTTCAAATCTCCGGCTAACCCCATCACATATTCAATGTTCCAAAGATAACAGGAAAATCCAACTGCCTCCGGTTTTCTGCGGTAAATGTCCTGAAAAAACGTTCTATTGTACTGCATAATTCTTTGTTTTCTTTTTCTACATAACACTTTTGCCAGATTGTTTGCACCTTTGACTGACCATCTCATACGCCGGTGTTTTTCATTCTTAGTGTGATTACAGTACAATTCTGGGATTCCTGTACTCCCATGTTTTATAGATAATTCCTTCTTTGGTGCTGGAATCTGTTTTTCCCGTTTTTGGTATGGCAACAAGCCCTCTTTATTATTGTTGAGGTATTTATGCAACTCTCTGGCTTTTCTCGCTTCTTTTTTTATCTATTGGGTTTGTTGTTTCCACTTTGTCTGCATATACCAGAATAAAATCCAACAGTTTTTTTCTGTCTTTTTCTTCTTCACATAATCAAATATTTTTTGTTCCAATACCTTGAAAGATACTAAGTTTTCGTCTACAATAGATTTCATCATACAGTCTCCTTTATCTGTTTTTTTCGTCAACTAAC